>Ga0213836_100063_pt1 | contig 127818 bp, 111 predicted proteins | sample SWPATP03_FD_160578 | JGI IMG/M metagenome (GOLD analysis project Ga0213836, IMG submission 160578) | Coastal seawater microbial communities from Marineland, Florida, United States - SWPA TP0 #3 | ecosystem: Environmental > Aquatic > Marine > Coastal | place: USA: Florida | collected 2016-08-05
AGTGGCGACACCCGCCGTGGAAATGGGGCGGTAGACGCGCAGTTCCTGGGTGGCGGGATTCACGCTGACTGTCTGGTAAAGGCCGGTGCGGATCGCTTCGCGTTGGGCGAAGCGGATGGCCCGGGCGGTTTCCGCCGCCGCCGCATCGGCGGCCAAGGCCGCCTGCGGATCGGACCTGGGAATCGCGATCGCGGCGGCTAGCGCAACGATCGCCACGACAATGACCATTTCGGCCAATGTCGTGCCTGTTTGCCGTTGGCCAGGACCTTGCACACCCGTGATAACAAGGACGGGACGACGATTAGTGCGCGGACAGCAGACGGGTCGTGTCGCGGCCTGGGGCATTGCTGTTTGCCTGGAACTTGCCTGTGGCGTTGTTGAAACGCCAGCCGCCGGTATTGGCCGTCGGTTCGGCCGCATCGACCGCGGTCACGACATCGACATCGGCCTTGTTGCTGATCGGTTCGGCAGGCATGGTGCGCAGGTAGGGACCGTAGATGAAGCCGGCGCCGGCCTGGGTGCAGGTGGCACCGGCGGCGTTCGAGTAGCCGGTCAGCTGTTCGACGAAGGCTTCCTTGCTGTCGACCAGGCCTTTGCCGATCGTGCCCTTGGCGGTCGTACAGTCGTTAGTGACACCGCCGGTGGCAGCGGCTTTCGACGGATACTTGTTACTGTGCTGCACGCGATACAGCTCGATCGCCGAGCGTACCGTGCTCAGGTTGGCGTCGAGCGCCGATTCCTGGGCATCGCTCGAGGTGTTCGAAAACTGCGGAATGGCGATCGCGGCCAGGATCGCGATGATGATCACCACGATCAAGAGTTCGATAAGCGTAAAACCGTTGGCGGCGTGGCGGCGGAAAGTGGAGGTCATCATCATTTTAAGTAGTTAGCGGCGGACAGATTGCGTTTCGGCAAATTTTATAGCAAGCAACGAAGAGTAGCATGAAGCCTGGATTCTTTTGTTGCCGGAGCGCATTAACTTGCCGCGAATGTGGTTTTTTAATGCACCGCGCGCGACATTTTGAAAATCGGCAAGATGATCGAGGTCACGATGGTCCCGACCAGCACTCCCATCACCAGCAGCATCACCGGTTCCGCCATCTTCGCCATGCTGTTTAGCTGACGGGTCAGGTCGCGTTCATAAAAATCGGCGACCCGGCCCATCACCCGCCCCAGGGTGCCGGTTTGCTCGCCGGTCTCGATCATCTGCTTGACGCTGACCGGGATCAGGGCGCTGTCGCGAAAGCCGGCGGCGATCCCGCGGCCTTCGGTCACCTGGACTTCGAGTTCGCCGATAAAGCGCTGGAACTCGGCGTTCGGGATCACGTTGCGGCAGGCGCCGAGCGTGGCCAGGATGGTGACGCCGCGTTCTAGCGAAATGCCCATCACGCGCATCAGGCGCGTCAGATAGATCTTGATGAAGATATCCTTGACGAAGGGCAGGCCCAGCTTCATGCGGTCGAGCCATTCGCGCGTGTCGGGGCGGCGCAGCGCCAGTACAGCGCCGGCCAGCAGTGCCAGCGTACCGATGCCGAAGGCCGCGCCGTGCTTGGTCAGCACGTCGCTGGCGAAGATGAACACCTTGGTCGTCACCGGCAGTTCGTCGTAGATCGCGGTGAACATCACCGAGAATTTCGGGAACACGGCAATCAGGATGAACACCACCACCAGGATCGAAAACACGATCAGGAAACCGGGGTAGGAGAGCGCCGAGACGATCGTGGCGCGCAGCCGCTCCTGTTTTTCGTCCATGTCCATCAGCTGCACCAGCACCTCGGCCAGGAAGCCGCCCTCTTCGCTGGCGCCGATCAAATTGATATAGGTTGGCGGGAACAGGTCGGGATGGCGTGCCAGCGCTTCCGAAAAGCGCTGGCCGCCGACGATGTCGTCCGCCACTTCGCCGATGATGGCCTTCAGTCGTGGCTTCACGGTCTGGTCGCGCAGCGCGGCCAGGGCGTCGTGCAGCGGCACGCCGGTTTCCAGCAACAGGGTCAGGCGTTCGGTGAACAGGATGCGGTCGGCGCTGCCGATGCGCGCTTGCGTGCTCAAGCTCCAGAAACCCTTGCGCGCGGCCCCCTTGTGCGCCGGCCCGGTCAGTTCGGTCGTCGTCACCGGCGCCGGCAGATCATCCCATTCGAGTGCCATGCGATTTCCTTACAGCGAGTGCACGACGCGCGCGATTTCCTCGGGCGTGGTGTCGCCGCCGAAGGCGCGCTCCATGCCGTCGGCGTACAGGTCGCGGTGGCCGCTGTCAGTCACGTGCTGCGCCATCGCATCCTTGCTGGCGTTCGCCACGATCATGCGCGCCAGGTCCGGCCCGACTTCGAGCAGCTCGTAGATGCCCAGTCTCCCCTTGTAGCCGGAGTCGTAGCAGGACGGGCAGCCGCGCCCCTTCAACAGCTTGAGGTTGCCTTCTCCCTTGTAACCATAGGCGGCCGCCGCGCTCGGCGGCACCAGGTAGCTGGTCTTGCAGCCGGGGCAGATGCGGCGCACCAGGCGCTGCGCCATCACGCCGATCAGGGCCGAGGACAGCAGATACGGCTCGACCCCCATCTCGACCAGGCGCGCCACCGCGCCCAGCGTGTCATTCGTGTGCAGGGTCGTCAGCACCAGGTGCCCGGTCAGCGCGGCCTGCACCGCGATCTCCGCGGTCTGGCGGTCGCGCACCTCGCCCACCATGATGATGTCGGGGTCCTGACGGAGCACGTGTTTCAGGATCTTCGGGAAGGTCAATCCGATCGCATCGTTCACCTGGTTCTGGTTGATGATGTCGAGCTGGTATTCGACCGGATCCTCGATCGTGACGATGTTTTTTTCGATACTTTTCAGGTAGTTGATCGCCGCGTACAGGCTCGTGGTCTTGCCGCTGCCGGTCGGTCCAGTGACGAGAATCAGGCCGTGGCTGCGCCCCAGCAGACGCTTAAACGTGTCGACCGCGCCGCCGTTCATGCCCAGTTTGTCGACGTCGAGGATCGACTGGTTCTTGTCGAGCACGCGCAGCACCACCTTTTCGCCGTAGATGCCGGGCAGCGAAGAAAAACGCAGGTCGACCGTGCGGCCTTGCGTCATGACCTGGATGCGGCCGTCCTGCGGCAGCCGCCGTTCGGCGATGTCGAGGTGCGCCATCACCTTCAAACGCGAGACGATCGCCGGATGCAGCTCGACCCGCGGCGACATGACTTCGTACAGGATGCCGTCGATCCGCAGCCGGATGCGCGACTTATTGCGCGAGATCTCGATGTGGATGTCGCTGGCGTTGTCGTGGATCGCGCGCTGGATCACGGCATTGACCATGTTGATCACCGGGCTGGCGCCGGCCATCTGGTCGATCTGGGTGTAGTCGTCCGGGATCTGGTTTTCCACCAGCTCGAGGTCGTTCGCCTCGCTGTGGATAAAGTCCGGCATCGTGCCGCCGTAGGCATCGTCGCGCACGCGGTTGATGTCGGCCGGCGGCGCCATCGCCACCCGGATGCGGCAGCCGGTGCGGGCACGGATCTCGTCGATGCTGTGCACCGCCTGCGGCTCGCCCGTGGCGATCGTCAGCGTGTTCTCGACCACGAACAGGGGAATCACGTTCAGGCGCTTGGCCACATCGCGTTCGAGCAGGGAGACGGCGACCGGATCGTACAAGCCGGCGCGCAGGCTGACGAAAGGCAGGTCCAGCTGTTCGGCCAGCGCCTGGAACAGCGCCGACTCCGACAGCCATTTTTTCTCGACCATGATGAAACCCATGCGCTTGCCGGTCTGCTCCTGCAGGCGCGCCGCCTCCGCCACCTGGGCGGCGGTGACGGTGCCGCGTTCGACCAGGATATCGCCCAGTTTCAGCTGGCCGGCGGGGCGCGCCGGTTTCGGCGCCGCCTGCGGCGCGTCGTACAGCGCCACCTGGTCGGCGACCCCGGTCACCTTCAGGATGTCGAGCAGCAGCGGGCTCGGATAGGCCAGTTTCAGCCAGCCGCCCAGGGCGCCGAGGCGGGCGGCGGCGCGCGTCATCAGTTCCAGCGCGCGCCCCGACAGCAGCGCCACCTTGCCCAGGTCGAGCACGATGCTGACCTGGTGCTGGGTGATGCATTCGGCGATCGCGCTTTCCAGCGCATCGATGGCATCGACCGCCACCAGCGCCATCGCCGGCGCCAGATAGGTCATTGAGCCGATCCGGCTGCGGGTGACTGCGTCGCTCATCTCAGGCGGCCGCCTTCACCACGTCGCGCGCGATATTGAAGCGGGCGATCCATTCCGGCTCTTCGGCGCAGACCGCCTCGAACACTTTGATGATGGCCGGGTCGAGCTGGCTGCCGGCCACGCGCGCGATCTCCGCCATCGCCACTTCGTGGCTGCGCCCGGCGCGGTAGGCGCGCGAACTGGTGATCGAGTCATAGGTGTCGGCCACCGCGATGATGCGCGCGTGCAGCGGGATATCGTTGCCCTGCAAGCCGTGCGGATAGCCGGTGCCGTCGTATTTTTCCTGGTGGTGGCGCGCGCCCGGCACCGCACCTTTCAGACGGTCGATGTGGCGCAGGATTTCGTAGCTGCGCTCCGGGTGCACCTTGATGAAGGTGAACTCGTCGGCGGTCAGGCGGCCCGGTTTGCACAGCACCGCGTCGGGAATGCCGATCTTGCCGACGTCGTGCAGGAGCGAGCCCCAGAACAGGTCTTCGGTATCGCGCGTGCCCAGGTTCAGCGCCGCGCCGATCTGCATCGTGATGTGGTGCACGCGCTCGGAGTGACCGCGCGTGTACGGGTCTTTCGCTTCGACCGCTTCGATCAGGGCGTTCGCCATCTGGTCGTTGAATTTCTGGGTCTCGGCCAGCATGCCGTACATCTTCGATAAACCCGAAAGCTGATTGGCCAGCAGTTCGCCGAGTTTGCGGTCGCTGTTCGAAAAATCGGGTTTCGCCAGGTGGTTCGCCAGCACCAGGATCGCCACCACGCTGCGGTTGTGGATCACCGGGCAGCACAGCAGTTTGAAGGGCAGGTCGGTGAAGATATAGGCGCGCCGCGGGTCGCCCACGTCGTTGATGACGATCGGTGTGCGCGCCGAGTGCGTGAAGCGGTACAGATCGCCGCGCATCTCGACCAGCACCAGGTCCAGGTTGTGGATCGGCGCCGACAGGTTGGTCGCGTGCACGCACAGGTTTTCGCCCGGTTTGACGAAGGCGGCGACGTCGGCGTCCATGTGCTCGGCCCAGCTTTGCAGCAGGCGCTGGAACAGGTCGGCGCCCGGTTCGAGCTGCTGGACCTGCTTGTCGATCGCGTACACCAGGTGCAGTTCTTCATAGCGCTCGGACAGCTCCAGCGCCATGTTGTCGAGTTCGCGCTTGGCCGCGACTTCGTCGGCGATGCCGGCCCCGATGTCCTCGAAGGTTTCGGCCAGCGCATCCCAGGCGGTGGGCGCCTCAAGCTCGCTGGCGACGCGCACCGCCAGGTAGCCCAGCAGGCCGGTCTTGGCGTGGATCGGCATGTACAGCAGCGTGACGCCGTCGGCATCGAGGCGCTGCATGCCTTCGCCCGCGCAGGGCCAGGCAAAGCCGGCGCCGCACTGGGCGCCGATCCAGGTGCCGACATCGCTGTCGGCGCGCGCCATCCAGGCCAGGGCGCCGTCCGCGCCGCACACCGCGAAGTCGTGCTCGACCCCGGTGATGCGGCGCAGCCAGCGCGCGTAACGGGTGTAATCGAGGTCGTGCAAGCAATCAGGCTGCATGGGTGTTCTCCGGCTGGGGGGCGGCGTTCGCAAAATGGGTCGCCAGGCGCGCGATCAGCTGGCGCGGGCTGAGCGGCTTTTCGAGAAAGTCGACGTTTGCCAGCGCGCGCACCCATTCGCGCTCGCCGGAAGCCGTCATCGAGGTCATCACGAAGATCGGGAACAGCTCGTCCGGATAGCGTGCGCGCACGGTGCGGCACAATTCGCGTCCGTCCATGCCGGCCATCTGGATGTCGCTGACCATCACGTCGGGGCGGCGGGCGCCGATTTTGTCGAGCGCCTCATTGCCGTCGTTGGCGCTGGCCACCTCGTAGCCCTCGCGTTCGAGCATCAGGCGCAGCACGCGGATCACGTGCGGCTCGTCGTCGACGAGCAGGATCATGCGTTTGTTCATAGGACTTGGCCTCCTTCGACCAGGGCCGGCATTTTTTTCAAGTGGATCGAGAACACGCTGCCGTGTCCCAGTTCGCTGTCGATCGTCAGGCGGCCATGGTGCAGCTCGACGATCTGGTTAGTCAGGTACAACCCGAGGCCATGGCCGCCGCGTTGTTCGGTGCCGGTTTCGCGCACACGGAAGAATTTTTCGGTGACGCGCTCGCGGTCTTCCGGCGTCATGCCGATGCCGCTGTCGCGCACGCCGATGACGACGTCGAGATCGCCTTCGTCAGCGGCCAGCACCACGCTGCCGCCGGACTGGTTGTATTTGATGGCGTTATTGAGCAGGTTGTTCAGGGCGATGCGGAACAAGTCCTTGTCGACCGAGACGGCGGCCAGGTCGCGCGCCACCTGCAGCTCGAGGCGAATGCCCTTGCCCTCGGCGCGCGAACGCGCCTGCTGGTAGGCGTCGCGCAGCAGGTCGTCGAGTTTCACGCGGTGGCGCTCGGGACGCATGCTGCCCATCTCGAGCTTACTCACGTTGAGCAGGTTGTTCACCAGTGAGCTCATGCGCTCGACTTCGTCCTGGATCACGTTGATCGCTTCGACCCGCACCGCCGGATCGTCTTCGCCGGCGTCGGCCAGCATTTCGCCGTACATGCCGATCACGTTCAGCGGCGACTTCAGTTCGTGCGCCACGTGGGCCACGAAATCGTTGCCGGCCTGGCGCGCCAGGTGCTCGCGGGTGGCGTCGCGCAGCACCACCAGGGTGCCGTAGCCCATCGAGTGGCCGAGCAGGGCCTGGGCGGTGGCCCAGAGCCGCTTGTCCGGCACGCCGGCCGGATTGAATTCGATCGTCATCTGGCTGCGCGTGTCCAGGCCGGCACTGCGGAAGCGCGCCAGCATCGCGCGCAGTTCGGGATCGCGGCACCAGGCCTCGACCGGCTGCGACAAGACGTCGGCCACCGGCACCCCCAGTAGCGGTTCGATCTTACCGGTGGCAAACGTCACTTCACCGGCCGGATCGAGCACCAGCAAGCCGTCCGGCAGGCATTGCAGCACCGCCTGCATCTTGTTGCTGCCGTATTCGAGCAGGCGCCCGCTGGCCATGCTGGCCACGCTTTCCTGTTCCAGTTCGCGGATGCGGGTGCTGGCCTGGTCGAGGTAGCGATTCAGTGTATGGGCCAGGGTGCGCACGTCGGCGTCGGACTCGGGAGTGGACACCAGCGCCGGCATGTGCGTCGTCGCCTGGTTGGCGGCGACCCGCAACTGCTCGCCGAGCGCGGCCAGCGGCGCCATCTCGCGCTTGATCACCAGGTAGATCAGCGGCACCAGCAGGAACATGGCCAGCGCGATCAGCGCATAGAAGGGCAGGTCCTTCATGCCGAACGGCGTGCGCGCTTCGAAATAACCGATGCGCACTTGCGTCTTGTCGTCGGCGCTGGCCAGGGGACCGTGGAATTCGCGGATCGCGCGCCCGTTCTGGCCGGCGGCGATCGTGCGCTCGGCGAAACCGGTCAGGGCCAGCGCGGCGCTGGGCGGCACCAGGGTGCCGGGGCTGGTCACCTCGGCCAGGCTGCGGCCATCGGCGGCGCTGACGGCCGCGTAGGCGAAATCGGGATTGTCGCGGTAGGCCAGGATCGAATCGAGCACCCCCGGCGCGCCCTTGCTCGGTATCAGTACCGAGGCCGGCAGCGCGGCCAGCGAACGCACCACGCCCAGGCCCTGGGCGCGCACTTGCTCGGCATGTTCGATTTGCTGGCGCTGCAGCAGCAGGGTGACCACCAGGGCGATCACCGCCAGCATGGAGCCGACGAGAATCAGGCCGATCCGGTTATTTTTCATGGTGATTCGGTCCGTCCGGGCGGTAAGTGCGCAGGTCGACAGTAAGTAAGGGGGAAGCGTCAGACTATAGTTGAAAATTTCTTCAAGGAAAATAACATTCTGCTCCGCCGACCCATCCGGTCAAGCTTTTGTAGATACCGGGACACACTTCAAGACGAATCGTGTGCTTCGGCGCGGGCACCCGGCTGCGCTGTGGAAGCGGGTCGGCGCGCCATCCGCGTTATAGTGATAACAACCAGACATCATCCTTTAGACACATGAGCAATCCACGTTACGACGCCGCCGACCATGGCACGGGCGACGACGCCATCCTCGAACGCGAACTCGACCTGGCCGCACGCGGCATCGCACTGGTCAAGGTGGAAGGGCGGGTCTTCCTGCGCTTTTCCGGCGAAATCAAGTACGAAGGCTTGCGCGTTCCCTACGCGCTGGTGCCTGCGCGCGGCGTGCTGGCCAAACCGAGCAAATGGCGCAAGCTGGACCTCACGGCGCGGCGCGCGCTGATCGAGGAGCGCACCGGCGACAAGGCGCTGGCCGAACTGCATCTCGACACCGAGGAGTTCGTGCGCGACATCGCCGAACAGGCCGACGACGCCGGCTTCGATCCGCGCCTGTTCCTGGGCGTGCTGGACGAACTGGAAACTTCGGAGCCGGCCGACTATGTGTTCGAGCGCATCCGCCAGCGGGTCGAGCACGCGATCGAGCGCGAGCAGGAAGAACGCCACGCCGCCCGCACCAAGGAAAGTATCAATCTGGCCGAGTACCCGGAATCGTTCGAGGTCGCCAGCCGCATGCAGCGTAAGTTCATCGCCCTGCTGGGGCCGACGAATTCCGGCAAGACCCACCGCGCCATGGAAGCGCTGGCGAAAGCGGGCAGCGGCGCCTACCTCGCCCCCTTGCGCCTGCTGGCGCTGGAAAACTACGAACGCCTGCAGGCGGCGCGTCCGCACGGCGCGCCGATCAAGGTCAGCCTGATCACCGGCGAGGAGCGCAGGATCGCCGAAGGCAGCACCCACGTCGCCAGCACCGTCGAGATGCTCGACAGTAAAACGCCGATCGAGGTCGCCGTGATCGACGAGATCCAGATGCTGGCAGACCGCGACCGCGGCGCCGCCTGGACCGCCGCCGTCTGCGGCGCGCCGGCGTCGACCGTGTATCTGGTCGGCGCACCGGAAGCGCGGCGCGCGATCGAGGCGCTGGCCGAACGCCTGGAAGTGCCGCTCGAGGTGCACATCCTAAAGCGCATGGCGCCGCTGGCGATGGAGCCGGGGCCGGTGCGCAAGCTGTCGAACCTGCGCCGCGGCGACGCCGTGATCGCCTTTTCGCGGCGCGAAGTGCTGATGTGGCGCGACATGATTACGGAAAAAGGCTTCTCCGTCGCCACCGTCTACGGCAACCTGTCGCCGGAAGTGCGGCGCGCCCAGGCCGAGCGTTTCAGGGAGGGCAAGGCCGATATCGTGGTCGGCACCGATGCCCTGGCCATGGGCTTGAACATGCCGATCGCGCGCATCGTGATGACCACCGCCGTGAAGTACAACGGGGTCGAGGAAGAAGAGATTTCGGCGGCGCTGGCGAAACAGATCGCCGGCCGCGCCGGGCGCTACGGCGTGCACGAAGAAGGTTTCGTGGCCGGCTACGACGGCGACACGCATGAAGTGATGCGCGCGCTGATGAAAGAAAAGATCCCGCCGGTGCCGGCCACCGGCTTTGCCGTCGCCCCCTCGCTCGAGCAGTTGCACCGGATTTCGTCGGTGACCGGGGAAACCTCGCTCGTCAAACTGCTGCGCCGCTTCGTGCACAACATCGACGTGCCGGACGGCTTTTTCTATCCGCGCATTACCGAGGACCAGAACGAGCGGGCCGCATGGCTCGATACCCTGGACTTGTCGGTGGCCGACAAATTCATGCTCTCGCTGGTGCCGATCTCGAGCCGGGTGCCGATGCTGCAAAGCGCCTGGGAACACTGGGCCTTGTCGTTGGCGAAAAAGAAAATGTCGCGCCTCACGCCGCACCCGGACGGGCTGCTCTGGAAAAACCTGCAGGAAGTGGAAGACACCTGCCGCCTGTATTCCGCCTATGCCTGGCTCGGGTATCGCGAACCGGCCTACTTCCCGAGTATCGAGGAGGCCCAGCAACTGGCGCGCGCGGCGTCGGAGCGGGTCGATTCGCTGCTGCAGCAACAGAATGCGGCCACGCGCAAGCGCCAAGGGGGCGCGGGCGGCAAACCGGCCAAGCATCAACGGCGCGCGTGAAGCCGGTGTACGATAGCAAATTCGCCACCGGAACCAATGATGAGCACCCCACACACCCTGGAAAGTTTTAATCAGCGCGGCATCGGCACGCTGCCCGGCTATCTCGGTATCGAGATCCTTGAGATCGGCCACCAGAGCATGACCGCGCAATTGCCGATCAAGCCGCATCTGCTGGCGCCGAACGGCTATCTGCACGCCGGCAGCGTGGTCACGCTGGCCGATACGGCCGCCGGCTATGCCTGCATCGCCAACCTGCCCGAAGGCGCCCAGAGTTTCACGACGATCGAACTGAAATCGAACCATTTCAGTACCGCGCGCGAGGGCACGATCGTCGCCGTGGCGACCGTGGTCCATATGGGCCGCACGACGCAAGTGTGGGACGTGAAGGTGACGGACAAGTCGAATGGCAAGACGATTGCGCTATTTAGATGCACCCAGATGATTCTGTATCCGAAGAGCCCCTGACGTTCTGAGTCCTGAGCGCTCAGGGCGAGGGCGGCACGCAAGCCGCGGCCACGCCCGCCGCGGTGCCGCCGACGGCCGGCAAGTCCGACGGCGACTTGCCGTTGCCGACCAGGATCGCCGGCTGGCCGCGGTAGGTGAGCGTCAATTCCTCGCCGGCGTAGTTGGGGAGCGACTTCGGCACGAAGATCGCGAAGCGGTAGTTCAGGTCGGGATAAAAGCCGCTGTGGAAAATCTGCTCGGGCGGGCCTTCCTGGATTTCGGCGGCGACGGCGTCGAGGATGGGCAGGGTGTCGCCGGCGTTGTTCAGGTCAAGCTGGCCCTGGTAGCGCAGCGAATACGGCGGCAGGCCGCCGAAGCTGCGTCCCTCGTGGCTCACGCGAAATTGATTGACGTTGTAGTGAAAGCCGCGCCGCGCCCGGTCATTGACGTCGATATTGCACAAGACAAAAATGGCCCAAAAACCTTGCGAGTCGACCGGCGACAGATAGCCGACGCGGTAAAGCGCGGCCGATAGCGCAATCGGATTGGTGAAATGGATTTCGTGCGCATTCGCGACATGCTGGTAATGCAGCACGGCCAGCGCCTTCGGCTTCGGTGCGGCGCAGGCGGCCAGCGCGAGCAGCGCAGCCAAACTCCCTACCCTGCGGAAAAAGTATCCCATTGCATCTCCTTTGCGCGCATGGCCGCCCACCGCTCGAGCGCGAATGCATCAAGCTTGGTCCGTTCCGACGGCGCGGGTTTGCGCTAAGTCAGGCGTGCTGTAGCATTCCGATCGCCTTGGCGCGGCGCCAGGCAGTCAAGCCAGTGTAATGACAGAACGTCATCACGGCAAGGCGAGCACGGCCGCGGTAACACGCTCAGCCGGCCGCCAGCGCCTTTTGCAAGAGGGCGTGCACGTCCTTGAAATCGGGCTCGCCGACATAGCGCTTGAGAATGTTGCCATCCTTGCCGATCACGAAGGTGGTCGGGGTCAGGGTGACGTCGCCGAAGGACTTGGCGATATCGCCGCCGGCGTCGATGGCCACCGTGAACGGCAGTTTGCGCGTTTCGGTGAAGTTGAGCACGTAATTCGGCGGGTCGTACTGCATGGCCACGGCCACGAATTGCAGGTCTTGCCCCTTGAACTTGTTGTAGGTGGCGACCATGGCCGGCATTTCCTTCACACAGGTGGTGCAGGACGTTGCCCAGAAATTGACCATCACGACTTTGCCGCGCAGGTCGGCGGTACTGATCTTGTCGCCGGCAATGCTGATGAAGGTGACGTCGGGGGCTTGTGCGCCGCCGTCCAGCTTCAGGTAGGCGCCCCCCGCCAGCGCCAGCACCAGGGCGCCGATGGCGGCGGGTTTGATCCAGGAACGGTGATAAGCAGTCATGGCGCGGGCGAAAAAAAGCGGGGCACAGGCTGCGCCCCGCCGGGATTACAGGGCGACCGAGGAAGTTTTCGGGAACTGGGTACGCAGTTCTTCTTCGGTCATGTACTCGAAGATTTTCACCACGCCTTGCACGCCGGCGACGCTCTGGGCGATCTTGGCGGCCAGGTCGCCTTCGCGCTGGGTCACGCGGCCCATCAGGTAGACGGTGCCGCGCTCGGTCACGACCTTGAACGAGGTGGCCGAAATCGTTTTCATTTCGACCAGGCTGCCTTTGACGTTGCCCGTGATCAAAGCGTCCGAGGAGCGCGAGGTGTAGCTCGACGGTCCTGCGATCACCAGTTCGTTGATGACATTGGCCACGTTTTCGATGCCGCGCACTTCGCGCTCGATGGCGGCCTTCATGGCCTGGTCGCGTACTTCGCCGGTCAGCAAGACCTTGCGGTTGTAGCTGGCGATGTTGACGTGGCCGGCGCTGCCGACCAGTTTCGGCACTTGCACTTCGGCCTTGACGGTGATCGACTTGTCCTCGGTCTGCGCGCCCAGCGTGCGGCGGTCCATGGTGGCGGCCGCGCTCATCGCGGCGCCGCCGATGACCAGCGGCACGCAGCCCTGGAGCGAGCCCAGCAGGGACAGGCACAGGACGGCTTTTGCCAGGGGGCTGTTCAGGCCGGGTTTATTCATTCTCGTCTCCTCCGAAAAGCGCGACGTCGATACCGTCGCAAATGCAGTGAATCGTGACCAGGTGCACTTCCTGGATACGCGCGGTACGGCTATGGGGTACGTTGATGTGGACGTCGGCGTCGGTCAGCATCTTGGCCAGCGCGCCGCCATCCTTGCCGGTCAGGGCCACCACGCGCATTTCGCGCTCGAGCGCGGCTTCGACGGCGGCCAGCACGTTCGCCGAATTTCCCGAGGTCGAGATCGCCAGCAGGATGTCGCCGGCCTGGCCGAAGGCCTGCACCTGCTTCGAGAAGATCTCGCGGTAACTATAGTCGTTGCCGACCGCCGTCAGGATCGAGGTATCGGTGGTCAGCGAGATCGCGGGCAGCGGGAAGCGCTCGCGCTCGAAACGACCGACCAATTCGGCAGCGAAGTGCTGGCAGTCGGCGGCCGAACCGCCATTCCCGCATGCCAGGATCTTGTTGCCGTTGGACAGGGCACCGAACATCAGTTCGATCGCCTGCGAAATAGGTTGCGACAGAGCGGCGGCCGACTGCAGTTTCAGGTCGGCGCTCTCCTGGAAGTGAGCGAGGATGCGTTGAGTATTCATAGCCGAAGATTATAGTGTAGTAGCAAGCGCGGGCGGCAAAGCGTTTTAATGTTTGCTTACAACTACCAGGGCCGCGTTGTCAAACTTGAATCGCGTCGCGCAGCCAGTCGAGCTGGTCGCCATCGATGGCGACCACGTCGAAGCGGCAGGGCGGCAGTCCGGGCAGGCGTTGCAGGTAGACCTGGGCGGCGTGCACGATGCGCCGGATTTTAGTCGGGGTGATGCTGGCCGCGGCCCCGCCGTGGCGGCGGTCGGCGCGCTGGCGCACTTCGACGAAAACCAGCGCGTCGCCGTCGCGCATGATCAGGTCGATCTCGCCGCCCTTGCAAGTAAAATTGGCTTCGATCAGGACCAGGCCGTGGCGGCGCAGGTGGCGCAGGGCGCTGTGCTCGCCCTCGCGGCCTTGCGCCTGCTTCGCGGACAGCGTCCCGGTGCCCATCTCACTTCCCGGCCACCGTTTCGTAACCGGTGCCGGCGCGGTAGACGGCGGTCGCTTCCAGGCGCCGCAGCGACCAGGCGCCATTTTCCTGGCCGACCGCCAGGCGTCCCGTCACCCCGTCGAGCTCGAAATTGGCACCCGGCTGCTGGGCCAGGGTGCGCGCCACCTGGAAGGCATCGATGCCGAGCGCATATAAGCGCTGCATGTCGAGCGAGTCGGTGTCGACCGGGCGCGGATAGCTCATCACTTGCGGGTGCTCCGGCTGGACCGTCCAGGGCAGGTCGACCAGGCGCACGCCGTCGAGTTCCGGTACCGACAGGCCGGGGGCACGGCCCGGATTGGCGGGCGAGATGGCGTAGGTCGGCAAGGAGGTGCCGAGCGCGCTTCTTACCTGGCGCAGGGCGCCGGCGTCGAGCGCGGCGAAGACCAGTTCTGGGCGGTCGATCTCGAGGCGCGCGCGCAGCTCGGACAGGGTGGTCGCGTCGACATAGCCGTCGACGATCGGCAGTTCGACGCTGGCGTTGTTGTGGCCCAGGCGCGTCCAGCGCGCGCTGAAGGCGCCGGCGGCGCGCTGCTGCCAGGCCGCCTTCCCGCCCAGCACCAGGGCGCGCCCGGACGGGTGTTCTTGCGCGGCCCAGTCGGCCGCCTGCCTGGCTTCTTCTTCCAGCGACAGGCCGACCACCAGCATCTGCGGCGGCAGCGGCCGATCGAGTTGCGGATGGTTCAGGGCCAGCGTCGGTTTAGTAAGGGCGTTGGCGTGGACCAGCGCGGCGACGCTGGCGCGCGCCAGCGGACCGACGACGACGTCGTTCTGCTCGGCGGCGCGGGCATAGGCTTGCAGCGTCGATTCGGGCGAGTCGCCGCTCGGAACCAGATTGACCTCGACGCCCGCGCGGTCGCGTTCGTGGCCGGCCATGAAACCGGCGCGCACCGCTTCGGCCGCCTGGCCCAGGCCGGGCGACTGCAGCGGCAGCAGCAGGGCGATGCGCACCGTGCCGCCGCCGGGCTGGACGCGCGACTGCGGCGCGCCCGTGCCCGGATACAGTTCCACCGGCGAGGTCTGGGTTTCCGACCTGTTGGGCGCCGGCGGCGGCGCTTCGGGCGCGCGCGCACTTGTGTTTGGCTCGGCGGGCGCGCACAATCCGCCCGGTACACCGCAACCCCGATCGGGCGGCAGGGGCGTGCTGCCGCAACCGGCGAGCAGGCCGAGCACCACGCCGATCCTGGCGCTGACCATCACGCCTTTCAGACTTTTAATGCGCATCGTATCCTCAACATGACCGACAACCAGTCCATCGATATTGCCCAGCTCCCCGTACTGGCCGAGGCAGCTCAACAGTCTTATCCTACAGCAACATTGTACGTGGTGGCCACTCCCATCGGGAACGCCACCGACATCACGCTGCGCGCGCTGCACCTGCTGGCGCTGGCCGACGTGATCGCCTGTGAGGATACGCGTAAAACCGGTGCCTTGCTCACCCGTTACGGCTTGAACAAGCAGATGGTCGCGGCGCATCAGCATAACGAGCGCGAAGTGGCGGACAAGCTGATCGCGCGCCTGCAGGCCGGCGAACGTGTCGCTTTGGTGTCGGACGCCGGCACCCCCGCCGTGTCCGATCCGGGCGCGCGCATCGTCGACGCCGTGCGCGCCGCCGGCCTGCGCGTGCTGCCGCTGCCGGGCGCCTCGGCATCCGTCACCGCCTTGTCCGCCAGCGGCCTGGTGAACGACCGGTTTTACTTTGTCGGCTTCTTGCCGGCCAAGCCGAAGCAGCGCGAAACGGCCTTGCTGGCGCTGGCGCGCGAACCGGCCACGCTGGTCCTCTACGAAGCGCCGCACCGGATCGTCGAATGCGTCGAAGCCCTGGCCGCCGTCTTCGAGCCGACCCGCCAGGTGGTCTTTGCGCGCGAACTGACGAAAATGTTCGAGGAAATCGAGCGCTGTCAGCTCAAGGACGCACTGGCCTGGGTCAAGGCCGACGCCCACCGCGAACGGGGCGAGTTCGTGGTGCTGGTCGAAGGCGCGACGATCGCCAGCGACGCCCAGGATGCGCAAGCCGAACGCATTTTGACTATTTTACTGAGCGAGTGCAGCGTCAAGCAGGCGGCGAATCTGACGGCGCAAATTACCGGACGCAAGAAGAACGCGCTGTATGAGCGCGCCTTGCAGCTCAAGGGCGAGTGAAGCGGCAGCACACGCTCGCGCTGCGCCTACCACTTGCAGCCGCTATCCTTCTTGTCCGCCAACATTAACAAGGGCGCCAACAAGCCGCCCGGCACCCCATCCTTGCAGTCGCGCCGCTTGGCCGCCCCGATCGCGCGGGCGGCGCGGGTTTCCGTCTCCAGCGGCTTGTCGGGAAATTGTCCGATCGCCGTGCCGACCTTGGCCGGGTCGCGGATATGGGACAGCGAGCGCGCCATCGTGCGCGCGGCCTCGCGGTCGAAATGCGGTTCCTCCACCTGCGGTGCTGGTGCCTGTTGCACCGTGAATGGATCGGGCGGGCCTGGGGCCGGCGCCGGATCGAGCGCGACGATGGGACGCGGCACGCGGCGCGGCGCACGCGCCGCCCGCGGCGCAGGGCGTGGCGTCGCTGCCGGCTCGACCCGAGGCGCGGGCGCTGGCGGCGCGGGCGGGCGCAGGCGCACGGCAAGCGGCTGCGATGCGTGCTCCACGGCGCGCTGCGGGTCCCGGCGCTGGAGCGTCAGCACCAGCGCGTGCACGGCGAGCGAGAGCGCGATCGCGGCCGCGATACGCCGGTTCACGCGTCCCCTGCCGTCGTCAAACGCCCCGATCCCCGCCGCCGCCACACCTGCCATACACCGTCCCGCCCCTGAATAAATCCGAAAATGAAAACCGACCCTTGACCAAAGTAATCTCAGCCGCTATGATGCGTGTCTTCGGAGTGTAGCGCAGCCCGGTAGCGCACCTGGTTTGGGACCAGGGGGTCCAAGGTTCGAATCCTTGTACTCCGACCAGTATGAAGAGAAAAGCCGACAGCGAACGTTGTCGGCTTTTTTCGTTTACACGTCCTCGGTGAAAGCGCCCGTCGAACAGGGTTCGACCGGGCGCCGATTGTTTGGTTCAGCCGAGGCGCTTGGCCGCGATGGCATTGCCCGCGCGGCTGGAACCTTTTCTGCCCAGCTGCTGCGTAATGAACTGGCCGGCGTCGACCACCTGGTCGAGGTCGATGCCGGTCTCGATGCCCAGGCCATGCAGCAGGTACAGCACGTCCTCGGTTGCCACATTCCCGGTGGCGCCCTTCGCATACGGGCAGCCGCCCAGGCCCGAGACCGAGGAATGGAAAATCTGCACGCCCACCTCCAGGCTCGCATAGATGTTCGCCAGCGCCTGGCCATAGGTATCGTGGAAGTGGCCGGACAACTGCTGCAGCGGGAACACGCGGCTGGCCGCCAGCATCACCGCTTGCGTCTTGCGCGCGGTCGACACGCCGATGGTGTCGGCGATATCGATCTCGTCGCAGCCCAGGTCGCGCATGCGGCTCACCACGTCGGCCACGGCCGCAAGCGGCACCTCGCCCTGGTAGGGGCAGCCGAAGGCCGTGCTGACGCTGCCACGCAGGCGCAGGCCGTTGGCCTTGGCGGCCCGGGCCACCGGTTCGAAGCGTGCGATCGATTCGGCGATCGAGCAGTTGATGTTCTTTTGCGAGAAGGCTTCCGAGGCCGAACCGAAGATCACGACTTCGTCGGCGCGGCTCGCCAGCGCCGCCTCGAAGCCCTGCAGGTTCGGGGTGAGGGCCGAATAGATGGTGCCGGGCAGGCGCGTGATCCCCGCCATCACTTCGGCGCTGGTCGCCATCTGCGGTACCCATTTCGGCGAGACGAAGGACGCCGCTTCGACATTACTGAAGCCCGCGCGTGACAGGCGGTCGACCAGTTCGATTTTCACCGCCGCGCTGATGGTGTCCTTTTCGTTTTGCAGGCCGTCGCGCGGACCGACTTCGACGATTTTTACCTTGTTCGGCAGGCTAGATTGGCTGTTCATCTCAGTATCCCAGGTTGCGGTCGACGATATCGTCGACCGGTTGTCCCGCCTCGAAGGCGGCGATTTTGGCGGCGATCTGGCGCACGGCATCGAGACGCACGGTCAGCGCCGAGATATGCGGCGTGATCGTGATGCGCGGCTCTTCCCAGAACGGGTGCGGCGCCGGCAGCGGTTCGTTGCGGAACACGTCGAGCGTGGCACCGGCGATGTGGCCGGCGTGGATCAGCGTCAGCAAATCCGGTTCGGCCAGCTGCGCGCCGCGCGCGACGTTGATCACATAGGCGCCCCGCGGCAGCAGCGACAGGCGGCGCCGGTCGAGCAGATTGCTGGTTTCAGGCGTCAGCGGCAGCAGCGACACCAATACGCGCGTGCCGCTCAAAAAATCGTCGAGCGCGTCCATGCCGGCGTAGCAGTCGACGCCCGGCAGCGCTTTCGGCGTGCGGCTCCAGCCACGCAGCGGAAAGCCGAACCCGCGCATGGTCTCCACCACGCGCAGCCCGAGCTTGCCGAGGCCCATGACGCCGACCGTGAAATCTTCCTTGGCGTGGCTCGGCAGCGGCGCCCACAGGCCATGGCGCGCCTGCTCTTCGTATTCGTCGAAGCGGCGGAAGTAGCGCAGGGTGGCGTAGGCCACGTACTCCGCCATCTGCAGCGCCATGCCGGCGTCGCCCAGGCGCACGATCGGCACCCGCGGCAGCGCGTCGCCGAATTTGAGAATGGCATCGGCCCCCGCGCCCATCAGGAACACGGCTTTTAGCTGCACCAGCTGCGCCAGCTGCGCCAGCAGGCCCGGGGCCGGATTCCACAGCAGCGCGTAGTCGCACGGCCCCAGTGTCTCTCCCTCTTGCCAGGCCAGCGTCTGCAGGCCGGGGATCACCCGCGCCAGGTCCTCGGCCCAGGCGCCGGTCTGGCCATCGCCGCGGTGCAGCAGGATGCGCATCACGCCGCCTTGAAGGCCAGCAGCGGTGCGCCGTCCGAAACCTGGTCGCCGACCGCGTACAGCACTTCCTCGACCAGGCCGTCGGACGGCGCGGCGATCGTGTGCTCCATCTTCATCGCCTCCATGATGACCAGCGGATCGCCTTTTTTTACTTCCTGGCCCGCTTCGACCAGCACCGCGACCACCTTGCCCGGCATCGGCGCGGTCAGGCGCCCGCCTGCGGCCTCGGTTTCGCCGGCATGCGCCATCGGGTCGTTGTAGCTCAGCGTGTGATGCTGGCCATTGCTGAACACGTGGAACAAATCGCCGTCGCGGCGCACGGCGCCGTGCATCGACTGCTCGCCCAGGCGCACCGACAGCGTCGCGCCCTCATGGCCGCTGACGACCAGGGGCTGCTTGACGCCGTCGACCTCGAGCTCCCAGCCGTGCGGGTGATACACGACGCCGACCTGGTAGGCGCCGCTCGGCAAACCGGCGGCGTACTCGTCGCCGAAGGACAGCACGCGGCGGTAGTCGCCATTCAGGCGCCAGCCTTGCGCCTGGCCCCAGGGGTCGGCCGCGTTGGCCGAGGCGCCGGACGACGCCTTCTTTTCCGTCTCGATCAAGGCCACGGCGGCCAGCGCCAGCGCGCCGGCCGGCGCCGCATGCAGCGGCGGGAACAGGCTCGCGCCGTTACGTTCGATCAGGCCTGTATCCAGGTCGGCCGTGGCGAAGGCCTGGCCTTCGACCAGGCGTTTTAGAAAAGCGATATTCGTCGCCAGGCCGACGATCTGGAACTCGCTCAAGGCTTGCGACAGGCGCGCCAGCGCTTGCGTGCGGTCCGCGCCCCAGACGATCAGCTTGGCGATCATCGGATCGTAGAAGGGAGAAATCGCATCGCCCTCGCGCACGCCCGAATCGATGCGCACGGCGGCCGGTTCGACCTTGGCCACGCCGCCCAGCTCGAAGTGCACGGCGTGGGGCGTATCCATGTGGCGCAGCGTGCCGATCGACGGCAAAAAGCCTTTTTCAGGATTCTCGGCGTAGATGCGCGCCTCGATCGCATGGCCTTGGATGCCCAGTTCATGCTGCTTCTTCGGCAGCGGCTCGCCAAAGGCGACGCGCAGCTGCCACTCCACCAGGTCGGTCCCGGTGATCATCTCGGTCACCGGGTGTTCCACCTGCAGGCGCGTATTCATCTCCATGAAATAGAACGAACCGTCCTGGTTCGCGATGAATTCGACGGTACCGGCGCCGACATAGTCCACGGCGCGCGCCGCGTTGACGGCCGCCTCTCCCATCGCCGCGCGGCGGTCCGGCGGCATGCCCGGCGCCGGCGCTTCTTCCAGCACCTTCTGGTGGCGCCGCTGCACCGAGCAGTCGCGCTCGTGCAGGTAGACGCAGTTGCCGAGTTTATCGGCAAACACCTGGATTTCGATATGGCGCGGACGGGTCAGGTATTTTTCGACCAGCACCTTGTCGTCGCCGAAAGAGCTGATCGCTTCGCGCTTGCAGGAACCGAGCGCGGCGACGAAATCCTCGCTGCGCTCGACCACGCGCATGCCCTTGCCGCCGCCGCCGGCGCTGGCTTTGAGCAGCACCGGATAACCGATGGCGTCGGCTTGCTGGCGCAAAAATTCCGGATCCTGGTTATCTCCGTGGTAGCCCGGCACCAGCGGCACGTTCGCGCCTTCCATCAGCTGCTTGGCGGCCGATTTCGAGCCCATCGCGCGCATCGAGGCGCCCGACGGACCGATGAAGACCAGGCCCGCCTGTTCGCAGGCGTCGGCGAAGGCCGCGTTCTCGGACAGGAAGCCGTAGCCGGGATGGATCGCATGGGCGCCGGTGGCTTTTGCCACTTCGATGATTTTGTCGGCGCGCAGATAGCTGTCCTTGGCCGCGGCCGGCCCGATCAATACCGCCTCATCGCAGACCGCAACGTGTTTCGATCCGGCGTCCGCTTCCGAATACACGGCGACGGTGCGGATACCCAGGCGGCGCGCGGTGGCGGCGACACGGCAAGCGATTTCGCCACGGTTGGCGATGAGGATTTTGTTGAACATGCGTTTGTCTCGCTTTAGTTTTTTGGTAGTGATCGGGACCAGGGCTTAGCAGCCGCAAGCCTCTTTGGGCGCCGATTCCAGCGTGGCCGAACGGGTTTTCAGGCCCAGTTTCGCCAGCATCACGCGGTCGTCCTCGGCTTCCGGGTTGCCCGTCGTGAGCAGCTTGTCGCCATAGAAAATCGAATTCGCGCCGGCCATGAAGCACATCGCCTGCACCGCTTCGCCCAACTGGCGGCGGCCGGCCGACAGGCGCACGCGCGCTTGCGGCATGGTGATGCGCGCCACCGCGATGGTGCGCACGAATTCGAGCGGGTCGAGCGGCTCGAGGCCGTGCAGTGGCGTGCCCTCGACCTGCACCAGGTGGTTCACCGGCACCGATTCCGGATACGGATTCAGGTTCGCCAGCTGCGCCAGCAAGCCGGCGCGCTGTTCGCGCGTCTCGCCCATGCCGACGATGCCGCCGCAGCAGACTTTCAGGCCGGCCTGGCGCACGCGGCCCAGGGTATCGAGGCGGTCCTGGTATTCGCGGGTCGAGATCACGTTGTTATAAAAATCGGGCGCGGTGTCGATGTTGTGGTTATAAAAATCGAGGCCGGCCTTTTTCAGCTGTTCGGCTTGTCCTTCTTCGAGCATGCCCAGGGTGGCGCAGGTTTCCATGCCCAGCGCTTTTACTTCGCGCACCATCTGTTCGACTTTTTCCATGTCGCGCTCTTTCGGGCTGCGCCAGGCGGCGCCCATGCAAAAACGCGTGGCGCCGTTCGCCTTGGCCTGGCGCGCGGCGTCGAGCACGGTGTCGATGTCGAGGATTTTTTTCGCTTCGACGCCGGTGTCGTAGCGCGCCGCCTGCGGGCAGTAGCCGCAGTCTTCCTCGCAGCCGCCGGTCTTGATCGACAGCAGGGTCGCCAGTTCGACGTCGCCGTCCGGGAAATGGGCGCGGTGGGCTTCCTGGGCGCGGAACATCAGTTCATTGAACGGCAGTTCGAACAGGGATAACACGTCGGCCAGCGGCCAGGTGGCGTCCGCGCGCTCTTGAATGGCGGCGGTCGGGCGGTGCAGGGCGACAGTGGTAGGTGCGTTCATGGTGTAAATCCTTCGGTTGGTGCTTGAATCGCGCGCGACGGCCAGCCCGGCAGTCCCGCGAGATCGATGAATCGGGCCGCGTGCGCGGCGCTTGCTTGTTCCAGGCGCGGCACGATGCCCAGCAGCGGGGCCGGGATGCGTGCGGCGAGCGCCTGCAGGTTTTCGTCAAAAAAGGCCATCTCCGGGTCGACCGTGTTGGCGACCCAGCCGGCCAGCACCAGGTTGCGCGCGATGACGGCTTCCACCGTCAACAGGGCGTGGCTGATGCAGCCCAGGCGCATGCCGACCACCAGGATCACCGGCAAATTCAGTTGCGCGGCCAGCTCGGCGCTGTCGAAACTGTCGGAGAAGGGCACGCAGAAGCCGCCCACGCCTTCGACCACGACCGCGTCCGACGCCGCCAGGATCTCGGCATAGGCGGCGATGATCGGCACCGGCTCGATGCTCACGCCTTCCAGGGCGGCGGCGATATGCGGCGCGCATGCCGCGCGCAGCAAATACGGGGTGGTGATGCTGCGCGGCAGGTGGACGTTGCCGGCGGCGGCCAGCATCTCGGCGTCTTCGTTGCGCAGTTCGCCGTCGACCAGTTCGGCGCCGGCGGCGACCGGCTTCATGCCGCAGGCGCGCTGGCCATGCGTGACCAGGCGATGCAGGATCGCGCTCGACACCAGGGTCTTGCCGATTTCGGTGTCGGTGCCGGTGACGAAGCAGCTGAAACGCAGCGGCACGCCTTCGGCCGCCAATGCCTCGACCGGCAGCGTGACCGGCTCCTCGTCCAGCGCCGGCAGCAGGGGCGCCGGCGCCACGCCGATCTCGACCTCCGGTTCCTGCGGATCGTTCAGGTTGTTGATCACATGGCCTCCAGTTCGTTGAGTGCGGTTGCCAGCTGCGCGACTTCGTCATGGGTATGCGCGGCCGACAAGGTGACGCGCAGGCGCGCCGTCCCTTTCGGTACCGTCGGCGGGCGGATCGCCGGCACCCACAGGCCCCTGGCATGCAGGGCCGCGGCGATGCGCAAGGCTTCGTCGTTGGCGCCCACGACGATCGGCTGGATCGGCGTGGGCGAGGCCAGCCGCTGCCAGCGCGTCAGGCGCAGCTCGGCGTCGAGCTGGGAGACCAGCAGGTCGAGGTGGCTGCGCAGGGCCGCGCCTTCTTCGCTGGTGATGATGTCCAGGCTGGTCAAGAGCGCATGCGCCAGCGCCGGCGGCGCCGCCGTGGTGTAGATGTAGGAGCGCGCGCGCTGGATCATCAGTTCGATCACGCTGGCGTGGGCCGCGATGAAGGCGCCGCTGACACCGGCCGCCTTGCCCAGCGTGCCGACATACACGATGTGCGGCGAACGCAGGTCGAAATGCTCGAGCGCGCCGCGCCCCTGGGCGCCGAGCACGCCGAAGCCGTGGGCGTCGTCGACGAACAGCCAGGCGCCGTGGCGCTCGCACAGGGCCAGCAGTTGCGGCAGCGGCGCCAGGTTGCCGTCCATGCTGAAGACGGCGTCGGTCGCCACGATCTTGGTCGGGGCGCTGCTGGCGGCCAGCAGCGCCTCGAGCGCGGCCACGTCGCCATGCGGGTAGACCGTGACACCGGCTTTCGCCAGGCGCGCCCCGTCGATCAGGGAGGCGTGATTCAGTTCTTCCGAAAAAATGACGGTGTCGCTGTCGGCGCCGAGCGCGGTCAACACGGCCAGGTTCGCCATGTAGCCGGTGCTTAAATACAGGGCGCGCGCATCCTCGATATGCGGCGCGGCCAGTTCGGCCAGGCGTTCCTCGAGGATGGCGTGGGCGCGGCTATGGCCGCTGATCAGGTGCGAAGCGCCGCTGCCGGCGCCGTACAACTGGGCGCCGGCGCGCAGCGCGTCGACCACGCGCGGGTGCGCCGCCAGGCCCAGGTAATCGTTGCTGCAAAAAGCCAGCATGGCGCGCCCATCGACCACCTGCAGCGGCGTGCAGCGGGTATCGGCGATGCGCCGCCGGCGCAGCAGGCTGTGGGCGTCGAGCGCGGCCAGCTTGCGGTTGACGGTGTCGATCAGGTCCATCGTCAGCTCGCGATCACGGCGTCGAACACCGCGCCGACACGGGCGCCGAGCAGGGCGATTTCCTCATCGTCCAGCACATACGGCGGCATCAGGTAGACGGTGCGCCCGATCGGGCGCAGCAGCAGCTCGTGGGCGAGCGCGGCGCTGAAGAAACGGCGCGAGAAGCTGGCCGCGCGCGCGGCGTCGGGTTCGACCGCATCGAAGGCGAGGATCATGCCGCGCTGGCGCACGTGCTGGACGCGTGCATGCCCGGCCAGCGGCGCCAATGCCTGCGCCAGCTTGGCCGCCTGCGCGCGGTTGCGCTGCAGGACGTCGTCCTCGCGGAAGATCTGCAGGGTCGCCAGCGCGGCGCGGCAGGCCAGCGCATTGCCGGTGTAGGAATGCGAGTGCAGGAAGCCGCGCGTGATGTCTTCGCTATAAAACGCCTGGTACACGGCGTCGCTGGTGAGCACCAGCGAGAGCGGCAGGTAACCGCCGCTGATGCCTTTCGACAGGCATAGAAAATCCGGCCAGATGGCGGCCTGCTCGCAGGCGAAGAAGGTCCCGCTGCGCCCGCACCCGACCGCGATCTCGTCGGCGATCAGGTGCACCTGGTAGCGGTCGCACAGGGCGCGCAACAGCGTCAGGTAGATTGGATCGTGCATCGCCATGCCGGTCGCGCACTGCACCAGCGGCTCGACGATTATCGCCGCGATGTGCTGGCCGCGCTGCGCGAACAGGCGCTCCACATCGGCAATCGCGCGGCGCGCCACGTCCTGGGCCGATTCGCCGTCGCGCGCCTGGCGCGCGTCGGGGGAGGCGACGACATGGGACGCGCGCAGCAGCGGGCCGTAGGCATCCTTGAACAGCGCGACATCGGTGACCGACAAGGCGCCGATGGTCTCGCCGTGATAGCTGCCCTGCAGGCAGACGAATTCCTGTTTTTCGCTGAGGCCGGCGTTGCGCCAGGCGTGGAAACTCATCTTCATCGCGATCTCGACCGCCGAAGCGCCGTCGGAGGCATAGAAGGCGTGGCCGAGCGCGTGGCCGGTGAGGGCCGCCAGCTGCTCCGACAGTTCGATCACCGGCTCGTGGGTGAAGCCGGCCAGCATCGCGTGCTCCAGCGTGTCGAGCTGGTCTTTCAGGGCGGCGTTGATGCGCGGGTTGGCGTGGCCGAACAGGTTCACCCACCACGAGCTGATGGCGTCCAGATAGCGCTTGTCCTCGTGGTCGTACAGCCAGGCGCCCTTGGCGCGGGCGACCGCGATCAGCGGCACCTGTTCGTGGTGCTGCATCTGGGTGCAAGGGTGCCACACGCTGCGCAGGCTGCGTGCGACCCAGTCGGAGGATGTCGGGTGCTTCACATTCATTTTAATATTTCATCAGTTAAGCCATGCCGGCTTGCGCTTCTCGAGGAAGGACGCGACGCCTTCGCGGCCCTCGCTCGATGCGCGGATCGCCGCGATGCGCTCGGCCGTGTCGCTCAGCAGGGCGTCGGTGACGGGCAGGTCGACCACCTCGCGCACCAGCTTTTTCGCCTCCACGACGGCGTTCGGGCTGTTCGACACCAGCGCTTTCACCAGCGCGGCGACGGTCGCGTCGAGCGCTTCGGGCGCCACCACGTCATGGGCAAAGCCCATGCGCTGCGCGGCGCTGGCGTCGAAGCGCTCGGCGGTGAGGAAATAGCGGCGCGCCGCCTGCTCGCCCATCGCCTTGATCACGTACGGCGAGATGGTCGCCGGGATCAGGCCGAGTTTGACTTCGGACAGGCAGAAGTTTACTCCAACGGCTGCCACCACGATGTCGCAGGCCGCGACCAGGCCCATGCCGCCGGCATAGCAGTCGCCCTGCACCTTGGCCACGACCGGCTTCGGGCACAGGTAAATCGTGCGCAGCATGTTGGCCAGGCGCGCCGCGTCGGCCGCGTTCTCGGCATGCGAATAGCCGGCCATTTTCTTCATCCAGTTCAGGTCGGCACCGGCGCAGAAGGCCGGGCCGTTGGCGGCCAGCACGATCGCGCGTACCAGCTCGTTGCGGCCGAGTTCATCGAAGGCCAGCGCCAGCTCGGCGATCGCGCTTTCGTTGAACGCGTTGCGCAGCTCCGGACGGTTCAGGGTGACGGTGGCGAGCTTGTCGGCCACTGTGATAGTGAGGGTTTCGTAGTTCATGGTAGTGACTCCCTTACATCCGGAATACGCCGAACTTCGTCTCTTCGATCGGCGCGTTGAGCGCCGCCGACAGGCCCAGCCCCAGCACCATGCGCGTGTCGGCCGGGTCGATGACGCCGTCGTCCCACAGGCGCGCGCTGGCGTAATACGGGTGGCCCTGGTGTTCGTACTGGTCCTTGATCGGCTGCTTGAAGGCCGCTTCCTCGTCCGGCGACCACTGGCCGCCCTTGCCCTCGATGCCGTCGCGTTTCACGGTGGCCAGCACCGAGGCCGCCTGGTCGCCGCCCATGACGGAAATGCGCGCGTTCGGCCACATCCACAGGAAGCGCGGAGAGAAGGCGCGTCCGCACATGCCGTAGTTACCGGCGCCGAAGGAGCCGCCGATAATCACCGTGAACTTCGGCACCGCGGCGGTGGCGACGGCGGTGACCATCTTGGCGCCGTTGCGCGCGATGCCTTCGTTTTCGTACTTGCGGCCGACCATGAAGCCGGTGATGTTTTGCAGGAATACCAGTGGAATCTTGCGCTGGCAGCACAGCTCGATAAAGTGCGTGCCTTTCAAGGCCGATTCCGAGAACAGGATGCCGTTGTTGGCGATGATGCCGACTTTCACGCCGTAGATATGGGCGAAGCCGCACACCAGCGTCGTGCCGTAGCGCGCCTTGAATTCGTCGAATTCGCTGGCGTCGACCACGCGCGCGATCACTTCGCGCACGTCGAAGGGTTTGCGGGTGTCGACCGGAATCACGCCGTACAGCTCTTGCGGCGCGTAGTTCGGTTCCACCGATGCGCGCGGCGCGCCCTGCACCGGTTTGCCGCGGTTCAGGTTCGAGACGATGGTGCGCGCCAGCGACAGCGCGTGTAAATCGTTCTGGGCCAGGTGGTCGACCACGCCGGACAGGCGGGTGTGGACGTCGCCGCCGCCCAGGTCTTCGGCGCTGACGACTTCACCGGTCGCCGCTTTCACCAGCGGCGGGCCGCCCAGGAAAATCGTGCCTTGTTCCTTGACGATGATCGACTCGTCGCTCATCGCCGGCACATAGGCGCCGCCGGCCGTGCAGGAACCCATGACGACGGCGATTTGCGGGATGCCCTTGGCCGACAGGTTCGCCTGGTTGTAAAAAATGCGGCCGAAATGGTCGCGGTCGGGGAAGACGTCGTCCTGGTTCGGCAGGTTGGCGCCGCCCGAATCGACCAGGTAAATGCAGGGCAAATTGTTTTGCTCGGCGATTTCCTGGGCGCGCAGGTGTTTTTTGACCGTCATCGGGTAATAGGTGCCGCCCTTGACGGTGGCGTCGTTACAGACGATCACGCATTCCTGGCCGCTGACGCGGCCGATGCCGGTGATGATGCCGGCCGCCGGCGCCGCGCCGTCGTACATCTCGTAGGCGGCGAGCTGGGAGAACTCGAGGAAGGGCGTGCCGGGGTCGAGCAGCATCTGCACGCGGTCGCGCGGCAGCAGTTTGCCGCGCGCGACGTGTTTCGCGCTGGCCGCCGCGCCGCCGCCCTTGGCGATGGCGGCCACCTTGTCGCGCAAGTCGTCGACGATGCGCTGCATGGCGGCGGCGTTGGCTTTGAAATCCTCGCCGCGCGGGTTCAGTTTGCTCTCGATATGGGGCATGGCGTCCTCTATGTGATCTTCTTACTTGGGAAATGTGCCGTCCAGATAGAACCAGCGCGGGGTGCCGCCCAGGTCCGGGTCGGGTTCGCGCAGGAAGCGACTTCGCTCGTGCAGCCGGTGCGCGCGGCCGCCCACTTTGTAACGCGCGACGAATTCGACGGTATCGCTGTCTGGATGATCCGGCAATTCTGCTTTACGTTGACGTAAACGTAAAGCAGATTTTATCTCGAGGCCGAGCCAGTGCAGCTGCGCGTCGGGGTCGAGGATGGCATTCAGGGGCCGGGTGCGCGGGTGCCAGGTGGCGCGCAGATAGGCCTCGTCGCGCTGGGTGTAGGCCGTGTAGCGCGAGCGCATCAGGGCTTCGGCGCTGGGCGGCAGGGCGGCGCCGGCCAGGTACGGGCCGCAGCAAGCGGCGAGCGAGGCGCCGCCGCAAGGGCAGGCACCGGGTGACGGGGAAGACGTGGGCATCCCGCGATTATCCGCGATTTTGGCGCGCGCCGACGCGGTCCAGGGCGCCCGGGCGACCGGCCCTGCCTAGATTGTGTGCAGCGACACCGTAAAACTGCTGCCCGCGCCCGGCCCCGCGCTGTGCGCGCTGACCTCGCCCCCGTGCAGGGTGACGACATTCTTGACCAGCGCCAGGCCGATGCCGAGCCCGCCAAGAGCGCGCTGTGGCGCTGTTCGCGCTCGCGCAAGGCTTTTTCAGTCACCACGCGCTCGGTAATATCGTCGTGCATCAGCATGACTTCGAGGGTCTGTCCGCTGGCATCCTTGATCGGATGCGCGCGCGCCGTCACCCAGCGCGCCCGTTCGCTGCCGCCCAGCACGACGACGTCGTAATACATCGCGGGAATTTCAACCGATTCCCCATCCAGCGCCCCTTGCAGATAGTCGACGATGCCGGTGGCGATCAGTTGGGCATCGGTCAGCAGGCAGTAGTCGGCGCTGACGATGAAGGCGTACAAGGGCGTGCCGGCGCGGATCTCCCACAGGTCTTCCCAGGCCTGGTTGACGCGCAGCGTGCGGCCGTCGGGCGCCAGGATCTGGATGCTGGTCGACGCCTGCTCGAACAATTCCTGGAACCGTGTCTCGGAACTGGGATGGTGTTCGCGGCCGGAAGAGGCGGGGCGTGGGTCGGGCGGCATGGGCCCAGGGAGCGGGCGTGAATGGGGGCGCGCGGCATGATGTCATAGTTTTACGCTGATTGCGCAACTATCCCATCCGGCCGCGGCCGCGCCTGCCTCAATGCAGCTGAAACTCCTCGGTCGACACAAACAAGTCCCAGCAGGCCAGGAACAGCGCCGCGATGACGGGGCCGATCACGAAACCGTTCAGGCCGAACAGCGCCATGCCGCCGATGGTCGACAACAGCACCAGGTAGTCCGGCATCTTGGTATCCTTGCCGACCAATAAAGGGCGCAGGATATTGTCGACCAGGCCGATGACGAGCACGCCGAAGGCGATCAGGACCACGCCCTGCCAGACCGCGCCCGTCACCAGGAAATACACGGCCACCGGTGCCCAGACGATGGCCGCGCCGACCGCCGGCAGCAGCGACAGGAAGGCCATCACGACCGCCCACAGCAGCGGCGCTTCGACGTCCAGGAACCAGAAGATCAGGCCGCCCAGCGCGCCTTGCGCGGCCGCCACCAGCACGTTGCCCTTGACGGTGGCGCGGATCACGGTCGTGAAGTTATTGAACAGGCGCTGCTTGTAGTTGCTGCCCAGCGGGATGGCGTGCTTGACGCGGGTCGCCAGCGACGGGCCGTCGCGCAGCAGGAAGAACAGCAGGTACAGCATCACGACCAGGCTCACCAGGAAATCGAAGGTGCTGCTGCCGATCGCGATCGCCTGTTTCGCCGCCGTCTGGCTCAGTTGGGCCGCGCCGTCCGTCAGTTTCTGCTGCAGCGAGGCCAGGTCGGCCAGCCCGAAGCGTTCCAGCAGGTTCACCATCCACTGCGGCAGCGCGTGCAGGATGCGCACGAAATAGCCGCCGACATTGATCTGGCCCGATTTCACCATCTCGTAGACGGCGGCGGCCTGGTTCACCAGCGAGGCCGTGATCACCGACAGCGGCAGGATCACCATCACGATGATCAAGAGCAGCGAGCCGAGCGCGGCCAGGGTCGACCTGTGCTTCGTTTCGCGCAGCAGGCGCCGTTGCAGCGGCGCGAACAGGATGGCCAGCACCACGCCCCAGAAGATGGCGCCGGAATATGGCAGCAGGATGTAGATGAAGGCAATCGTAACGAGAGCCAACAGGAGCAGGAAGAATTTTTGCTGCAGGGTGTACTGGGTCATGGTGCCGATGCTCTTTTAATAATGTTGGGCTCATGATAGTGCATTCGGCAGGCGCGGACGCGCCGCGCGGGAAGCGGCGCGCAATAAAAATCCCGCCGCGGCGGGCCGGGACGGCGGCTCAGCGCGGGAGAGCGAGCATGTCCAGGGCAAACGGCGGCGCCTTGCCGGTCATCAAATCGGCGAGCAGGCGCGCCGTGCCGGCGGCAAAGGTGAAGCCGAGCGGGCCGTGGCCGACGTTCAGCCACAGGTTCGACAAGCCGCTGGCGCCGACGATGGGGGCGCTGTTGGGCGTTGCCGGGCGCAGGCCGGCCCAGGCGGCAAGCTGGTCGTAGTCGGCCGCGTGCGGCATGGTTTCCCTGACTTGCCGGGTCAGGCTGGCGATCCGCTTCGGCGGCAGGCTCAGGTCTTCGCCGACCATGTCGACCATCGCCGCCACGCGCAGTTTATTCCCGATGCGCGCGTACAGCACCTTGCGTTCGAAGTCGGTCACGCTGATCTCGGGCGCGGTGTCGCCCGGGCGGATCGGCGCCGTCAGGCTGTAGCCCTTGAGCGGATACAGCGGCAGCGTGATGCCGGCATGCGCGGCCAGGTTGCGGCTCTGGATGCCGGCGGCCAGGACGAAGGCGTCGCCGCCGAGGGCGCCGATACTCGTGTCGAGGCCGACGACGCGCCCGCCGGTGGCGGCAATGCCGCTCACCTCGGCGTGCACGAAGCCGCCAAAGCGCGGGTGGGCGCGCACCCGTTCGGCCAGCGCCACGCAAAAGGCGTGGCAGTCGGCCACCGCTTCGCCGCTGTTATAGATGCCGCCGGCCAGCAGCGCGCGCGCCGCCGCCAGTGCCGGTTCGCGCGCCGCGCAATCGGCGCCGCTCCAGATTTCGCCGCTCGTGGCCTTGCCGACGGCTTGTTCGAAGATTTTCGAGGAGCGGTAGACCACCAGTTTGCCGGCATCGCGCCAGGCGAAATCGTCGGGCGAGATGAGATCGTCGAGCTGCTTCATGCCGGCGCGCGAGAGTTCGCCCAATTCCAGCAGCTTGGCCGTGGTGCGCCGGTTCGCCGCCGTCGTGCACTGGCCGAGGAAGCTGGCCAGCCAGCGCCACTGGCGCAGGTCGAGTTCGGGCTTGAAGCGCAGCGGACCATGTTCCTGGAACAGCCATTCGATGGCTTTCAAGGGCACGCCGGCGTCGGCCAGGGGCGAGACGTAACGGTAGCTCAGCTGGCCGCCATTGCCGTAGCTGGCGCCGCTGGCCACGTCCGGCGCACGCTCGACGACGCGCACGCCAAAGCCGGCTTCGAGCAGCCACCAGGCCGAGGTCAGGCCGACGACGCCGCCCCCGATGACGATTACTTGCTGCATCCGGCTCTACCCGTTAGTTGCTGAAATAAAGTGACTGACATAAGGGAAGAGCTTAGAGCCAGCCGGCGCCGAGGGCCAATGAAAGTGAAAGGTCACGCCATAACCGCCAGTCATGTTCATCAGCCGGCCTTATGTCTTGCTAACCCGCAATAGCGTGCTGGAACAAGCTGGTCAGGATGCGTTCCTCGAAGCGCGCCAGCGCCGAATAGCTGCCTGGAAGGCGGTCCGGATCGGCGGCGCTGCCGCCGACCAGCACGATCATGCCGTTGCCGCGTTTCAAGTCCGCCGCGAACACGGAACGTAAGCCATAGGCGTCGCCCAGGTGGCCGACGGCGTCGAAACCGCCTTCGACCAGGCGCCGCCCCGGCTGGTCCGGGAACTGGGCATTGCCCAGGCCCCAGCCCGTGAACAGGCCATGCAGGGTGTCGCCATTCGCGCCCGTGCCGTCGGCCGTCCACTGGCGCGCGAACATGCGCGCCAGCGTGGCCGCCTGCAGAATGCGCTTACCCTCATGCAGGCCGCCTTGCATCAGCATCAGCATCACGGTCGCCATCGCGCGCGCCGACATGCGCAAGCCACCTGTCGGGCTGAAGGGCGTGGCGTTTTCTCCGATCACATAGCGTTCGATGCCGGGCGGTGCGGCCGGCGGCTTGTTGCCGACATCGTCGGCCTGGGCGATCCAGGGACCGGCCGGATCCCAGACTTCGGTATCGACCGTGCGCTTGCGGTACAGGGTGGCGAGATTGGCGACGGCCGCCGACCCCAGTTCGGCCGGGTTGTAGCCGGCCACCAGGCCCAGCGGCTGGAACAGCAGGCGCCGCATCAGGCGGTCGAAACGCTCGCCGCTGACCCGCTCCATCAGGGTGCCGATCAGTCCCCAGCCGAGGTTGCAGTAGGTAAAATAATCGCCGGGCGCCGTCTTGACCGCCCACATCTTGCCCTCGCCATACAAGGGCGCGCCGGGCGTCACCAGGTCTTGCAAGGCGGTGCCGGCCGGGAACGAATAACCGGCATCGTCGCGCAGCGAGGAGGTGTGCGTCAGCAAGTGGCGCAAGCTGATCACGCGCTCGGGGAAATACGGATTGCGCACACTAAAACCCAGGTAGCGCGCGACGTCGGCGTCGAGGTCGAGCGCGCGCTCGTCGGCCAGGCGCAGCAGGCCGAGGGTGGTCATCAGTTTCGAGACCGAGGCGATCCGGTACAGGGTGTCCCGGTTCGCCGGCAGGTCGGGCGCGCTCCCATTGCCGATCCGGCGCCGGCCGAACTGGCCTTCATATGCAATCCGGCCGGCGCGAATCGCCACCACCGACAGGCTGGCCAGCGCGCAGGCGGGGTCGGCGACGATGGCCGCCAGTTCGCGTTCGAGCGCGGCGTAGGGCGCGCTTGGGCCCATCGGCAGCGCCGCGAATGCCGGCTCGACGACACCGAGCATGGCCATGCCGATCAGCGTTCTCCTGTATTCATTCATGTCTTCTCCCTGGTGCGATGCGCAGCGCCCATCATAATCGATGCCATCCGCACAATTTTCAGCCTGCCTGGCCCGCACTGCCTTTACACTGGCGCTGATCGCCACCCCCATGCCTACCATGAACCACGCCACCATCGATGTCAAAATCGATCTCAACGATAACTCGCCACTTTACCTGCAGCTGGCGCGCAAACTGACCCAGGACGTGCGCGCCGGCCGTTACCAGGCCGACCAGGCGCTGCCGTCGGAGCGCACGCTGTCCGAGCAGCAGGGCGTCTCGCGCGTGACGGCCCGCAAAGCCATCGACCAGCTGGTCGAGCAGGGGCTGGTCGTGCGCCGTCGCGGGTCCGGCAACTATATTGCACCGCGCATCGAACAACCCTTGTCGAACCTGTCGAGCTTTTCCGAGCAGCTGCAGCAGCGCGGCTATACGCCGAACTCGCGCTGGCTGCGGCGCGAACTGGTGGCGGCCGACGCCGACGAGCAACTGGCGCTGGGCTTGTCGCCCGGGGCCCGGGTGGCGCGCCTGGAACGCCTGCGCCTGGCCGACGAGGTGGTGATGGCCTATGAAACGAGCGTGATCCCGGCCACCGTGCTGCCGCATCCGGAGCAGGTCGACCATTCACTGTATGCCCACCTGGAACGGGATGGACAGATGCCGGTGCGCGCCTTGCAGCACATCCGCGCCATGAACGCGCCGGCCCAGCTGGCGCAGCAGTTGGGCGTGCCGGAAGGGCAGGCGGTGTTGTTCATCACCCGTGTCGGTTATCTGGAATCGGGTGTCGCCGTCGAATTGACGCATTCGTATTGCCGTAGCGATTACTACGATTTCGTGGCCGAGCTGCGGCGCGCGCCCGCGTAGTGACATAACCCTATGGAATAAGCCCGGCCCTTCCTTTCATGGGAAGCCTTGCGCAATTGGTATTACACTGGTTTTATCGATACTCCGCCGGACGACCATCATGCTGAAAACCGAAACCCCAGCCCAGGACCACGCCCTGCTTGACCAGTACCCGACCGCGGAGCTGATCAACGTGCTGGTGGACGACCAGATGAATGCGGTCAATGCCGTGCGCGCCGCCGCGCCGCGCATCGCCGCCGCCGTCGCCGCCGCCCTGCCGCGCATGGAAGCGGGCGGGCGCCTGATCTATGTCGGGGCCGGCACCTCGGGCCGCCTGGGCGTGCTTGACAGTGTTGAACTGTATCCCACCTTTTCCTGGCCGCATGGGCGCGCCGTGGCCTTGCTGGCCGGCGGCAACGACGCCATGTTCGTCGCCGTCGAAGGCGCCGAGGACGATGTTGAACAGGGCGCGGCCGACCTGCGCTCGGTAAATGTGAACGCCGCCGACGTCGTGCTCCTGATCGCCGCGTCCGGCGCCACCCCGTACGTGCTGGGCGCCCTGCGCGCCGCGCGCGCACTGGGCGCGCTGACGATCGGCTTTGCCAACAACGTCGATGCCCCGGTGGCGAACGAGGCGGAGATCGGCGTGACCCTCGATACCGGTTCCGAAGTCATTTCCGGCAGTACCCGCCTGAAAGCCGGCACTTCGCAAAAAATTGCCTTGAACACTTTTTCGACTGCCTTGATGGTGCGTTTGAACAAGGTTTATGGCAACCTGATGGTAGACTTGAAGGCGACCAACGCCAAGCTGGTATTGCGCGCCATCCGCCTGACGGCCTTCGCCACCGGCGTCGACGAAGTGGCGGCGCGCGCGGTGCTGGAACAATGCGATTTCCACGTCAAGACCGCGATCGTGGCCTTGTCCAAACAAACCAGTGTCGAGCAAGCACGGGCCTTGCTGGAACAAGCACGCGGAAGCGTGCGCCAGGCATTGGCCGACCAGCCGTGACGCGGTAGCTTCCTGCCCCGGCCCAGGCGGCCGGCCGGCCCATTGCCCGATCACGAAAGCGTTATGCAAACTTCTCAAGCGAAAAGTCCGTGGCTGTGGGTGCCATCGCTGTACTTTGCCCAGGCCATTCCCTACGTCGTCGCGATGAGCCTGTCGGTCATCATGTACAAGGACCTGGGCATCTCGAATACCGATATCGCCTTCTACACCAGCCTGCTGTACCTGCCCTGGGTCATCAAACCGCTGTGGTCGCCCGTGGTCGACATGTTCGGCACCAAGCGGCGCTGGACGGTGATCCTGCAACTGGTCGTGGCCGCTTCCCTGGTGGCGGTCGGCACGGTGCTGCACCTGCCCGCCTTCTTCATGGTCAGCCTGGCCGTCATGTGGCTGATGGCCTTCAGTTCGGCCACCCATGACATCTCGGCCGACGGCTTCTATATGCTGGGCCTGCGCCAGAAAGACCAGGCCGCCTTTGTCGGCGTGCGCAGCACCTTTTACCGATTGGCGACGCTGGCCGGGCAGGGGCCGCTGGTGGTGCTGGCCGGTTATCTGGCCGTCTCGCTGGGCGACGCCCACCAGGCCTGGTCGATCGTCTTTTTTGTCCTGGCCGGCGTGTTCGCCGCCGCCTTCGCCTGGCACGGCCTGATGCTGCCGACCCCGCCGGACGACCACGCGGTGGCGCAAGGGGCCAATCCGCTGCGCGAATTCTTCGGCACCTTCGCCGCGTTTTTCCGCAAGCGCGACATCTGGCTGATCCTCGGTTTCATTTTGACCTTCCGCCTCGGCGAAGCGCAGCTGCTGAAACTGGTCGCCCCGTTTTTGAAAGACCCGCTGGAAAAAGGCGGTCTTGGCCTCACTACCGCCCAGTACGGTTGGGCCTACGGCACGGTCGGCATCATTGCGCTCACCATCGGCGGCCTGGCCGGCGGCTACCTGATCTCGCGCCTGGGACTGAAACGCTGCCTGTGGCTGATGGTGTTTGCCGTGCACTTGCCGGACCTGGTATTCGTCTACCTGTCGCAGACCCAGCCGACCAGCGTCTACCTGATCTCGGCCTTCCTCGCCGTCGAGCAGTTCGGCTACGGCTTCGGTTTCACCGCCATGATGCTGTACATGATCATGGTCGCCGATGGCGAACACAAGACGGCGCATTACGCGATCTGCACCGGCCTGATGGCGCTGGGCATGATGGTGCCGGGCATGTGGAGCGGACGCTTGCAGGAATACCTGGGTTACCAGCATTTCTTTGTCTGGGTGTGTATCGCGACGATTCCGGCCTTTATCATGGCGGCCCTGGTGAAAATCGATCCGGAGTTCGGGAAGAAGTGATTCCAGCATCCGCCGCGCCAGGTCGCCTGAACTCGCTCGACGCCTTCCGTGGCTTCACCATCGCCGCCATGGTGCTGGTGAATAACCCGGGCGACTGGTCGCACCTGTATTCCCAGCTCGAACACGCCAAGTGGAACGGCTGGACGTTTACCGACACCATCTTCCCCTTCTTCCTGTTCATCGGCGGGGTGGCGATGGCGCTCTCGCCGGGGCGCCTGGCGGCGCAAGGCGCCGACAAGCCGCAGCTGCTGCTGAAACTGGCGAAACGCGCCTGCCTGATCTTCCTGATCGGCTTCCTGCTGAACCTGATCCCGTATTTCAATGTCGACAAGGTGCGCATCCCCGGCGTGCTGCAACGCATTGCCCTGTGTACCTTGCTGGCCGCGCCCATCGTCGTCTACTGCCGCTGGAAAGCGCAGCTGGCGCTGATCGCGCTCTTGCTGGCGTTCTACAGCGTCGTCATGCTGTATGTCCCGGTGCCGGGCATCGGCGCCGGCGTGCTGGAGAAGGGGCAGGATGTCGGCGCCTATATCGACCGCATGCTGCTCGATGGCCACCTGTGGGTGCAGGCGAAAACCTGGGATCCGGAAGGGATATTGAGCACCATTCCCGCCCTCTGCAGCCAGTTGTTCGGGGTGCTGGCCGGACGCTTTTTGCTGAACCAATTGAGCCGCACCGAGCAAACCGTCTGGCTGCTGCTGGCCGGCTTGCTGTTCCTGTGGCTGGGGGTGATTGGCGACGCCATCCTCATGCCGATCAACAAAAGCCTGTGGACGCCGTCCTATTGTCTCCTGATGACGGGCTGGGCTTTGCTACTATTTGCCGCCTTCTTCTGGCTGCTGGACGTCAATCCCCATGCGCGCGTGCGCGAGGCGGCGGCGCGCTGGACGCGGCCATTCCAGATTTACGGGATGAATGCGCTGTTCATCTTCGCGTTTTCGGGACTGGTGGCGAAGATGTTCGGCTTTATCAAGATCGCCCAGCCGGACGGCAGCCTGGTCTCGCTCGGCCGCACGCTGTACGCGCCGCTGCGGGCCTTGCCGATCGGCGCCGTGAACAGCTCGCTGCTGTACGCGATCCTGTTCAATGCCTGCATGTTCACGCTGGCCTGGGCGCTGTGGCGCAAACAATGGTTCATCAAAGTATGACGATCAAGAGAATGTGGGAGCGGTAGTGGCGGATATGAAAAAACGCGCGTTGGCGCTGGCGGGTGTGGTGGGCATGTTGTCGCTGAGCGGTTTTCTGGCGAGCTGCACGACGCAGCAGAAAGCCGTGCAAAAGGGCGCCATGGCGCCGAAGGGCGGCATCCTGGCCAGCGGCAAGCTGCCGCCCGCCGCGCCGCGCGAGTTCCGCGCCGCCTGGGTCTCGACGGTGGCGAATATCGACTGGCCGAGCCGGCAAAATTTAAAGGCGCCCCAGCAGCAGGCGGAAGCGATCGCCATCCTCGACCGCGCCAAGGCCATGAACATGAACGCGATCGTGTTGCAGGTGCGGCCGTCGGCCGACGCCATCTACGCCTCGCCGATCGAACCCTGGTCCGAATACCTGACCGGGACCCAGGGCCAGGCGCCGCAGCCCTGGTACGACCCCTTGAAATTCTGGGTCACGCAAGCGCATGCGCGCGGCCTCGAACTGCACGCCTGGTTCAACCCCTACCGCGCGCGCCACGACGGCGCCCGTTCGCCGGCGGCCAGCAACCACATCACGCGCGCCAATCCCTCTGCCGTCAAGCGCTACGGCAAGTTCATGTGGATGGACCCGGGCGAGGAATCGGCCTCGAAGCAGACGCTCGACGTGGTGCTCGACGTGGTGCGCCGCTACGACATCGACGGCGTCCACATCGACGATTACTTCTATCCTTACCCGATCGAGGCGACGCCTGGCGTGGCCGGCAACGAGGCGGCGCTGGACGGCAAGCCGGGCGTGAAAGCCGAGCTCGACTTCCCGGATGGCCCGGCCTGGGAACGCTACCTGGCCCGTGGCGGCAAGCTCGACCGCGCCTCCTGGCGCCGCGACAATGTCAACGAGCTCATCAAAGAGATGTACACCGGCATCCACCGCGAAAAGAGCTGGGTGCGTTTCGGCATCAGTCCCTTCGGTCTCGGCCGTCCGGACCGGCGCCCGGCGGGCATCGCCGGCTTCTCGCAGTACGACAAGCTGTATGCGGACGCGGAACTCTGGCTGCAAAAGGGCTGGCTCGACTATTTCACGCCGCAGCTGTACTGGGCGCGCAGCCAGGCGCCGCAGGCGTATGACGTGCTGCTCGACTACTGGATCGGCCAGAACACGCAAGGGCGCCACCTCTGGCCCGGCCTGTTTACGAGCCGCATCGGCGCGCCGGCCAAGGAATACCAGCCGCAGGAAATCCTGGACCAGATCGAGGCCACCCGTGCGCGCCCGCAAGCCGGCGGCCACGTACACTTCAGCATGATTGCGCTGATGCAGAACCGCAAGGGCGTCACCGACCAGCTGAGCACGCAGTCGTATGCGACACCGGCCCTGGTGCCGGCCACGCCCTGGCTGGGCAACGTCAAGCCCGGCCTGCCGCGCGTCAAGGCGCAGCGTAAGGGCACAGGAATCGAGCTGGCACTCACGGCCGGCAAGGCCAACGCGCTCTACACGGTGTGGTCGCGCCACGGCAACGAGTGGCAGTTTGATGTCGTGCCGGCCACCCAGCAGACATGGACCGTGCCCGACGATGCGCGCCTGGGCGCGGTGGAAGCCGTGTTCGTCGGGGCCGTGGATCGACTCGGCATCGAGAGCGAGCGGATCCAGGTGTGGGGCAAGCCCTGATTACCCAGTGCATTTGCTCATGTATTGACGCCCTTATTCATGATTTCTACGCATGCAGTTGAATTCTCCTGATCCTGGCCTCGGCTTGGGCATCGACGCCGGCGGCACCCAGACCCGCTGGGCCCTGGCCGCGGCGGACGGCGCCATCCTGGCCGAAGGCACGGTGGCCGGCCTGTCCGCTTTGCAGATGAGCAAACCCGACGGCCGCGCCAGCGTGCACGCCACGTTTGCCACGCTGGCCCGCGCTGTGCTCGCGCATGGGCGGCCGGCGCGCGTGCGTGCTGGTCTGACCGGTTTCGGCGGAGACGGCGAACAATTGACGCATTGGCTGGCCGAGCTGCTCGGCATCGCGCCGTCTGCGATTGCCATGTGCAACGACATCGACATCGCCTACCGCGCCTGTTTCGCGCCGGGCGAGGGCTATCTGGTGTACGCCGGCACCGGCTCGATCGGCGCCTTCATCGATACCGACGGTAACTTTCACCGGGCCGGCGGACGGGGTGTCGTGCTCGACGATGGCGGCGGCGGCTTCTGGATCGCGCGCGAAGCATTGCGCCACATCTGGCGCGCCGAGGACGAAGCGCCCGGCAGCTGGGAACAGTCGGCCATGGCGCGCGCCGTGTTCGATTACGTCGGCGGATCGGACTGGGCCTATTCGCGCCAGTTCATCTATGGCCAGGAGCGCGGCGAAGTCGGCAAGCTGGCACTGGCGGTGGCCGCCAGCGCCGGGCGCGACCCGGCCGCCGACGCGATCTTGCAGGAAGCCGGGCGCGAACTGGGACGCCTGGCCGGCGCCCTGATCCGCCGCTTCGGGCCGCGTCCGGTGGCACTGGCCGGCCGCGCCGCCGACCTGCACCCGGCGATCGCCGCCGCCATGCGCGCCAGCCTGCCGGCCGGCACGCTGCTGACCCAGGGCGCGATGCGCGCCCACCATGCCGCCGCCCGCCTGGCCGCCCACGACTGACCTTTTTAATTTGAACGGATGAACATGAAATCGCTTGCAGCCACCCTCCTGATCGCCTTGCTGGCCGGTTGCGTTACCGCGCCGGGCGGCGTCGACAAGACTTATTCGGCCAAGGGCCAGGCCAGCCGCGTGCGCTTCCTGGTGCTGCATTACACCGTCGCCGACCGCCCGGCCTCGCTGAAAATCCTGACCGAACAGCAAGTGAGCGCCCACTACCTGCTCACCGACGATGCCAGCCCGCACGTCTATGGCCTGGTCGACGAAACCCGCGCCGCCTATCACGCCGGCATCTCGAGCTGGAAGGGGTATACCCAGCTCAACAACAGCTCGATCGGCATCGAGATCGTGAATGCCGGCTGGAAGGACACGCCCCTGGGCCGCGTCTACGCGCCGTTCCCGCAGAGCCAGATCGATGCCCTGATTCCATTAGTCAAAGGGATTGTCGAGCGCCACGGCATCCTGCCGGAAAACGTCATCGGCCACAGCGACATCGCGCCGCTGCGCAAGCAGGATCCGGGTCCGATGTTCCCTTGGTACCAGCTGGCCAAGGCGGGCCTGGTCGTGTGGCCGGACGCAAACCGGGTCGCCGCCGTGCGCCAGGTGTTCGATATCCAGGTGCCGGACGCGGTCTGGTTCCAGAAAAAACTGGCCAGCCACGGCTACGGCCTGACCCAGAGCGGCCAGTTCGACGCGCCGACCAAAACCGTGATCGGCGCCTTCCAGATGAAATACCGCCCGGCGAATATCGCCGGCGAGCCGGACGCGGAAACGGCGGCCCTGCTGGAAGTGCTGACCACGCCGGCCAACGCGCCGCTGCCGCCGGTGCCGCCGGCGCCGATCCCCGAGATGCGGCCGGTGCAGCCTGAGCAACCAGTGCAACCGGTGCCGCCGCTGGCGCCGCCGCCCGCCACGCCGCCGGTTGCGTAGAGCCCACAGTGACGGTCGCCGCCGACGCCGTTTCCCTGTATCCTTCCGCCTGCCCCTCTCCGACGGGCGTCTCGAAGAATTGACCACATGCGCCTGCGCCATATCGAAGTTTTCCACGCCATCATGCAAGTGGGCACCATCAGCGGTGCCGCCCAGGTCTTGCACATCTCGCAGCCGGCCGTGACCAAAGTGCTGCAGCATGCCGAGCTGCAGCTGGGCATGCCGCTGTTCGAGCGCGTACGCGGAAAACTTTATCCCAAGCCGGAAGCGCACCGCCTGTTCATCGAGACTGAAAAACTCAATCGCGACTTGCAGGGCATCCGCCGCCTGGCCGCCAGCCTCAAGGGGCGCGCGGTCGAGACGGTGCGCCTGGTGTCGACCCCGACCCTGGCCATCAGCGTGTTGCCGCAGGCGATGACGGCCTGGCGCCGCGAGTTTGAACAGACCCGCTGCGAACTGGCCACTTACCACACCAGCGAGATCGTCAACGCGCTGCGCCTGGGCGAAGCCGACCTGGCCCTGTCGCTGCAAGACCCGCGCCATCCCGGCATCGTGGCCGAACCGATCGCCCAGGGCATGCTCACCGTGATCGCGCCGGCCGGCACCTGGAGCGCGGCCGAATGCGCGCAGCCGATCGGCCCGGCAGGCTTGTCCGGTGAACTGATCGGCCTGGCCGACAACGACCCGATCGGCGAAATTGTCGTCGCCGCCTGCGAAGCGCAAGATATCCAGCCCGTGTTCCGGACCGTCGTGCAGACTTACCAGATCGCCCGTTCGCTGGTCGAAGCCGGCGCCGGCAGCGCCGTGGTCGACCCCTTCACGGCGGCCTCGGCGGCGGCCGACAAGGTCCAGCGCCGCCAGTGGGAGCCCGCCATGCCGGTCCAGCTCTATTTGCTGACGGCCAACCACGCGCCGCTGTCGCACGGCGCGCGCGAACTGGCCAATTGCATCGCCGCCACCGCGCGTGCCCTGCTGGAAAAGGGGTGTGCATGAGCATGTCGGTTCCCTTCTTGAGCGTCGCCAACGAATACATCGCCTCCAGCGACGAGTTCCGCCACCTGGCCTCGGTCGCGGGGATCGCGGTCGACCTGCGCTATGCCGGCCCCAACAACTTCGTCGGACGCGACCTGTATTCGCCTTTCGATTGCGCCTGGCTGCACGTCGAGGCGGCCGCGGCCCTGGAGACGGCAGTGGCCTGGCTCACTGAACACGCGCCCGGCCACACCCTGCTCGTGCTTGACGCCCTGCGCCCGCAGCGGGTGCAGCAGCAGTTGTGGGATGCGCTGGCCGGCACCGGCTTGCAGATGTACCTGGCCAACCCGGCGCGCGGCTCGATCCACTCCTACGGCATGGCGCTCGACGTCACCATCCTCGACCCGCAGGGACGCGAACTCGACATGGGCACCGGCTTCGACGACATGACGCAGTTGTCGCACCCGGCGCTGGAAGAAGGGTTCATGGCGACCGGCCAATTGAGCGAGCAACAGGTCAAGCATCGCCAGTTGCTGCGCGGCGCCCTGTGCGGCGCCGGCTTTGTCGGCATCAATACGGAATGGTGGCATTTCGACTGCGGCGACCGCGAACGCGTGCGCTCGACGTTCCGGCGCGTCCTCTGACTTCCTGACGCTGGGCCGCGCTCCCGCGCACACTTGCGTTTTCTCAGCCTTCGCGACGCGCCTGGCCCGGACAATCCTCTGGTACCGACGAGAGATTGATGCCACGGCTTGACGCCTCCGCGTCTTTTCCTCTCGCGCAATAACCATTCTTCCAACCGGACCAGAGAGGTGCGCAATGAAACGATTGATGATGGCCGCTGCCGTGGGCGTGGCGCTCGCGGGTTGCAGCACGGGCGCGGGCGAGCTGTTCGCGTCGCGCGACCGGACGGTCGAGTATGTGCGGGTATTCGACATCAAGACCGATGCGCCCGCCACCAGTGTCATCCATGCGGCCAACGAGGGCATCAGCCGCAACATCAACAACGCCACGCTGGCCACGCCCCTGCCCGACACGGCCGAGGTGCTCGACCAGCCCGGCCGTTTCAAACTGGCCGAAACGGCGGGCGCGGCGCGCGGCCCGAGTTGCGAGGGCGCCAGCTGGAGCGCCAGGGCGCGCCCCGACGTGCGCGGCCAGGACGTGCACATCGTCGCCTGCCTGTATCCGTATAAAACCGGCTACCACCTCGACCTGTATGGGGCCTTCGTCAAGAAGGAAGGCGGCTGGCTCGAGTGGCCACGCCGTGCCACCGGCTACGTGCTCGGCACGCCGGAGAAATTCGTCGACAAGACCATGCTCGACCTGGTGCGCACGATCCGCGAGACGACCAAGGCGCAAGTGGCCCTGGTCGAAGCCAAACCCGACGTCGCCGGGGCGCCTTGGCTGGAGAGCGCGGGAGCGCGCACGCAAACCTCGAAACCGTGAGATTGCGTGCGCGCCGCTGGCCTTGGCTAAGGTTTAAAACGACCAGTCTACGCGGGCGTACATCTGGCGGCCGTTGACGCCGATCGGGCAGGTTTCCCAGCAGTGCGTGAAGCCCAGCTGCGGGAAGGGTGCGGCGCGCACCTTGTCCCACTCGGTCGGATAGGTGTCGAACAGGTTGTTGGCACCGACGGCCAGCGACAGGCGCTTGGTGAAGGCATAACGCACGCTCAGGTCGACCAGCCACTTCGCTTCCCAGGTCTGCACGAAGGGAGCGGTGAAGCCCTGGCCTTGCACTTCGCCGAAATAGCTGGCGCGGGTGTTCAGGTTCCAGGCGCCGGTCGTGTAGTCGGCCGCGACCACGTGGTGCTGGCGCGGCTGGCCGCGTTCGATCAGCGTCACCTGGGCGTCGTCGAACAGCTGGGCGCCGGTCAGCACCGGCGACTGCGAGCGGCGTGCCTTGACTTCGGTCTTGTTGAAACCGAGCTGGCCGGACAGCACCAGGGTCGAGCCAGGCCAGCGCGTGGTGTGCTCGGCGACCAGGTCGAAACCGTTGGTGCTGGTGTCGATCGCGTTCGTGAAGAACTGCGCCTGGCCGACTTTCAGCGGATCGAGGATGGCGCGGATCGGACCGGCGCCCGCTTCCGGCGCGATGTTGCTCGAGAAGACGATGCGGTCGTCGATATCGATGCGGTACAGGTCGGCCGTGACCGAGAAGTTCGGCAGCGGACGCAGCACCATACCGACGCTGGCGTTCTTCGAGGTTTCTTCCTTCAGCGGTGCGATGCCGAAGGCACGGGTGACGGCGCTGCCTTCGCGCGCGGTCAGGGTTTCGGTCAGCACACCGGCCGCGTTCAGGTTGGTCGAGACCGAGCTGTAGAACTTCTGCTGGACCGACGGTGCGCGGAAACCGGTCGAGACGCTGCCGCGCAGGCCAAGCATCGGGGTCGGGTCGTAGCGCATCGACAGCTTGCCGGTCGTGGTGCTGCCGAAGTCCGAGTATTTCTCGTAGCGGACGGCGCCGGCCACCAGCAGTTTATCGGTGATGTTGTGTTCGGCATCGACGTAGAGCGCGATGTTGTGGCGGCCTTCGTCGACTTCGGTCGAGGGCGTGTAGCCGGGGAAGCCCTGGGCGCCGGAGGCGGCGATGCCGCCGGTCTGGTCGCGGATCACGATCGCCGGATTGTTGGTGCGGCCATACTGGTAGGAGACCGGGTCGCCCGCTTCGATCTGGTAGTTGTCGGTGCGGTATTCGACACCGACCGCCAGCGAGACCTTGCGTCCGCCCAGATCGAGCGGGCCGCGCAGGTCGGCATTGAAGGTGGTCTGGTTGAATTTCAGGGTGCCGGTGTCGGCGTCCAGCGGCGACTCGGCATAGATGCCGCCGCCCGGTTTCGGCTCGTACCAGTAGCTGACGTTGATCGACTGGCGCTCATGGAAACCGAGCTGGCTGCGGCCGTGGTTCACGCTGGTGTCGAACTTCCAGTCGTTGGCGAGATTGTGGCGGTAGCCGACGGCGAACGAGGCATCTTTCACGGTCGTATTGATGTTCGGCAGGAAGCCGTTCGGGTAGACGGCCGGCACGTTGCGGCCATCGCCGGCGCTGCGGTAGAAACCGGCCGAGTCGCCGGTGCGCTTCGACACGCCGCCGAAGGCATAGAATTCGCTGTCCTTGTCGATCGGCAGGCCGGCATTCACCCACAGGAAGGCATCCTTGGCTAGGCTGTCGCCGATGCGCTGGGTGACGCGCGGCGGATTCACGCGCAGGCTGTCGACGCCGGCGCGGTTGGTTTCGTTGCGGCGCCGGCCTTCGACCGACAGGTTGACATAGCCGCCGTCGGTACCGAGCGCGAAGCCGGTGTTGGCGCTGGCCGAAATCAGGTCGCCATCGCCCTCGGCCGTGGTGCCGATCGAGCTGCTGACCTGGGTTTCCTTGATCTGCGACTTGAGCACGATGTTGATCACGCCGGCGATCGCATCCGAGCCGTACTGGGCGGCGGCGCCGTCACGCAGCACCTCGATGTGGTGAATCGCCGACATCGGAATCGCATTGATGTCGGTACCGGCCGAACCGCGGCCGATGGTTTGCTGCACGTTCACCAGGGCTTGCTGGTGGCGGCGCTTGCCGTTGACCAGGACCAGCAGCTGGTCCGGGCCGAGGCCGCGCAGGGTGGCCGGACGGATGATGTCGGTACCGTCGCTGATGAAGGTGGTCGAGAAGTTGAACGACGGGTCCAGGGTTTGCAGCAGTTTGCCCAGTTCCAGCGGACCGGCGGTCTGCATGTCCTTGACGTTGATCAGGCCCACCGGATTGGCGGTATCGAGCGCCGTCTTCGCGCTCGAGCGCGAACCGAGCACGACCACACGGGCCGGATTGTTCTCGTCAGCGCCGGCGCCGGCGGTTTCCTGTGCGCTGGCTGGAGACAGCGCCGCCAGCAAGGCCGTGGCGAGCAGGGTTTGTCGGAAAGGATGGCAGGCAGGTCGTCTCGTCATGTTTTCTCATTTTTCTGTGAAGATCGAAGCGGATCGCTTCGGAATACGGATATAACGCATGGCTATGTTTCCATGCGTACAATTCATATTAACAACGGACGTGGGTACTTACAACGCGCACCGGGTAAGCGTTGTATTTGCGTGTTACCGAAGCAATATTGCGTGCGAAGCAAGAGAAAAAGCAGTAAGCTCGATTGGTTGAGCTTGCGCAATGCGCGCTTGCCGAGGCCGGGATTTCGGCCTCGGCCCTAGGGCTGTGCGGTTCCCGACTTGGCCACCCAATCGACCAGGGCATCGACCACCGCGCGACCGCGTCCGTCGCCGGCCAGCTCGTCGTTGACCATCGCCACCACCACGTTCTGCACGCCATTCGCATCCGGCACATACCCGGCCACGGCCACGACATTGCGCAGCGTGCCCGTTTTCAGGCGGGCACGGCCGGCGGCCGGGCTGCCGTTCAGGCGCCGGCGCATGGTGCCGTCGGTTGCCGCGATCGGCATGCTGGCCATGAATTCCGGTGCCCAATTACTGCGCAGTCCGGCGCGCAGCAAGGATCCCATTTGTACCGGGCTGATGCGTTCGATACGCGACAGGCCGGAGCCGTTTTCCATGACCAGGCCACTGTCGTCGATGCCATGCGCGCGCATCCAGTTGCGCACCGCGCCATCGGCCCGCGTATAAGTGCTCTGGTCGGCCATGGCGGGCAAGGGCCGGCTGCCCAGCAGCGGGTCAGCTTCCAGCGCGCCCAGGCTCAGGAACAGGGTACGGGCCAGCGCGTTGTCCGACGGTTTATTCGTGTCGCGCACCACTTCCGGCAAGGCACGGGCGCGGTGTTCAGCCAGCAGGCGCGCGTCCGGCGGGGCGCTGGCGGCGACGGTCTTGCCGCTCAACTTGCCGCCCAGCTGTTTCCACTTCAGGCGGAACAGGCCATCGATATAGTCGTCGCGCTCGAGCACGTTGATACTGTTGGTGCGGGCGCAGTTCTTCGGGTAAGTCCCTTGCAGCACGACTTCGAGCTTGCCGCCGGCGGCGCGCACCGTCTGCGGCAGCTTCCAGCCGTCTTCCCACTTGGCGCAATCGGCCTCGATCAGCTGCATGTGCGAGGTGATCGTCACCCCGGCCAGCGCCGGCTGCATGTCCAGCCGCAGGCGTTTATCGGTGGAACGCATGTCGACCTGCAGCATGTTCTTGTTGACCAGGAGGGCGTCCGGAATCACGTTGTAATAGGCTTCGGGCGACTCGTCGAAGGGCGGCAGGCCGACATCGCTGCGCGCCGGACTGAACAGGCTGCGGTCGAGCACCAGGTTGCCGGCGATGCGCTCGATCCCCGCATTGCGCAGCGCGCGCAGCATGCCTTCCAGGACTTCTCCGGATAAATCCGCGTCGGCCCCGCCGCGCAGCACCAGGTCGCCTTTCAATACGCCCTTGCTGAGGTCGGCGTTGCTCAACAGCTCGGTGCGGCCCCGGAACACCGGTCCCAGCTGCTCCAGGCTGACCAGCGTCGTCACCAGCTTCATGGTCGAGGCCGGCTGCATGGGACGGTCGGCCAGGTGCGCCAGCACGACCTGGTCGCCGCGCAGCACCAGGGCGCTGACGGCTTGCGGCGTCATGCCTTGTTCGGCCAGCAGGCGCGTCACCGGTTCCGGCAACTGGGCCTGCGCCGGCAGGCAGGCGAGGAGGGCGGCGACGAGCGTAATGTGGCGGAACATGCGACTCCCGATGGTATTAACCGAAGAACAGGTAAGCGACAAAAATGGCGGCGATCACGCCCGCGAGGTCGGCCATCAGGCCGCAGGAAATCGCATAGCGCGTCTTGCGGATGCCGACCGAGCCGAAGTACAAGGCGACGATATAGAAAGTCGTGTCGGCCGAGCCCTGGAAGATGCAGGCCAGGCGCCCGACGAAGGAGTCGGCGCCATAGGTGGTCATGGTGTCGATCATCAGGGCGCGCGAGCCGCTGCCGGACAAGGGTTTCATCAGCGCCGTCGGCAGGGCGGGAATGAAGCTGGTGTCCATGCCGAACTGGACGAACACCCATTCAAAACCGCGCACGACGAAGTCGAGGATGCCGGCGTTGCGCACCACGCCGATGGCGACCAGCATGCCGACCAGGTAGGGAATGATGGTGATCGAGGTCTGGATGCCGCCCTTCGCGCCTTCGATGAAGGCCTCGTAGACGTTGACCCGCTTGCGCAGGGCGCCGACCATGAAGATCACGATGATCGAGAACAGCACCAGGTTGGCCGCCACGTTCGAGAACAGCTGGATCTGGTCCTTGGTCAGATAATGGCTGAAGTAATAAATCATGCCGCCGATGGCCGCCGTCATGCCGCCGATCCAGCCGCCCAGCACCGGGTCGAACAGGTTGATGCGCTGGCGGATGCCGACCACGATGATGCCGGTGATGGTGGCGACATAGGTCGCGATCAGGCAGGGAATAAAAATGTCGGCGGGATTGGCCGCGCCCAGGATCGCGCGCTGGGCCATGATGGCCAGCGGAATCAGGGTCAGGCCCGAAGTGTGCAGCACCAGGAACATGATCTGGGCATTGGTCGCCTCATCCTTGTTCGGGTTCAGCGTTTGCAGGCTTTCCATCGCCTTCAAGCCGAAGGGGGTGGCGGCGTTGTCCAGGCCGAGCAGGTTGGCCGAGAAATTCATGACCATGTGGCCATTTGCCGGGTGGTCTTTCGGCACGCCGGGAAAAATACGCGAAAAGAAGGGGGCGATGAAACGCGCCAGCACATTGATGGCACCGGCCTTCTCGCCGATATTCATGATGCCCAGCCAGAGCGTCATCACGCCGGCCAGCGGCAGGGCGATGTCCATCACGGCCAGCTTGGCCGATGTAAACGTGCCGTCGACGATGCGTTTGAAGATTTCTGTGTCGCCCAGGAACAGCCATTGGGCAAGTGCCGCAACGAAGCCGACGAGAAAGAAACCAGTCCAGATGTAATTCAAAGCCATGAGTCAGTCCGATAAAGCGGGGGGCGATGACGCCGCGAGTTCACGCCGCGGGCAAGCACGGCAGCACGATTGTGCAGCGGAGAGTATAGGCGCAGAGCAAGGTGCAAGGATGAAAGAATGCAGCCGCGCCATGCAGAAAAGTTATGACAGCAGCGTTTCGTTTGCCTGGTGCGGGCGGCGCGCCTATCATACGCAACGCCTCATTCAAGACCTGCCCCCATGACACTTCGCACCGCCCTGTGCTCCCTGTTCACCGCCTCCGCCCTGGCCTGGATGCCGTCCGCCGGCGCCGCGCCCGGCGCCGCCAAGGCCGCTGAAAAAGTGCTGCACCTGTTCCTGTCGACCAGCGAAACCGGGCTCGATCCGGCCGCCGCGTCCGACATCGCCACCTTGTCGCTGCTGGAAAACCTGTTCGACCCGCTGCTGCGCTACGACTACCTGGCGCGCCCGGTGCAACTGCGCCCGAACACGACGACGGCCATGCCGGAGATCAGCGCTGACAAGCGCACTTACACGTTCACGATCCGGCCCGGCATCTATTTCACGCCCGACCCCGCGTTCAAGGGCGTCAAGCGCGAGATGACGGCGCAGGACATGGTCTATAGCCTCACGCGCCTGTACGACCCGCGCTTGAAATCGCCCTGGTCGTATATGTTCGACGGCAAGATCGAGGGCGACGAGGCGCTCAAAAAACAGTTTAGTTACGACACGCCGATCGCCGGCTTGCGCGCGCTCGACCGCTACACGCTGCGTATCCGCCTGAACGCGCCGGACAATAATTTCCTGTTTTATATGGCGACCCCCGCCTCCAGCGTGGTGGCGCGCGAAGTCATCGAGGCCTATCCGGGCCAGGCGGGGAACCACCCGGTCGGCACCGGTCCCTTCATGATCGGCGAGTGGAAGCGTAGCGACCGCATCGTGCTGCTGGCCAATCCGACCTCGAGCGCCGTGTTCAGCGCCACGCCCGGCAACGATCCGGAAGACCGGCACATCGCTGCCGAGCTGAACGGCAAGCGCCTGCCGCGCGTCGACCGCGTGGAAGTCAAGATTGCCGAGGAATTCCAGGGCCGCATGCTCGGCTTTTTGAACAGCGAATACGATTATCTCGAACAGGTGCCCGAATCGATGACCGACATGGTGATCCGCGACGGCCGGCTGAAGCCGGAGTTGACGCAGCGCGGCATGCAATTGTCGCGCTTCCCGGTGCTGCAGACCTATTACATGTGGATGAACATGAACGACCCGGTGCTGGGCGGCTATACGCCGGACCGGATCGCCCTGCGCCGCGCCATTGCGCTTTCCTATAACAGTACCGAGGACATCGCGCTCTTGAAGAAAGGGTTTGCGATCAAGGCCGAGTCGCCGCTGCCGCCGAACGTGCTCGGCTACGACCCCGCCTACCGCAGTCCGGTGCCCTACGACCCGGCCCTGGCCAACGCTTTACTCGACCGCCACGGCTATGCCAGGCGCGATGCCGACGGATTCCGGCGCGCGCCCGACGGCAAGCCCTTGACCCTGACCATGCATAGCGAAGCGACGGTGGGCGGGCGCCTGCGCGACGAGCTGTGGCGCAAATGCCTGAACGCGATCGGGCTGCGCGTGGTGTTCACCTCGGACAAGAAGACCGAGATCATCAAGGCTTCGCGCCTGGGCAAGGTCACCATGTTCGAAAGTAACTGGATCGCCGACTTCCCCGACGGCGACAATTTTTATCAGTTGCTGTACGGCCCGAACGCCGGCCGCGCCAACTATGCCCGTTTCAATTTACCGGCGTACAACAGCCGCTACGAACAAGCCCGTCTCTTGTCCGACGGCCCGGCGCGCCAACGGCTGTATGGCGAAATGAACCAGCTGATCCACGCCTACAACCCCTGGGTCCCCCTGACCCATGCGGTCTCGGCCGATATCCGTCATCCGTGGCTAAAAAACTACAAGCGCCATCCGGTGGAATTCACGTCCTGGCGTTATCTGGACGTCGATGTTGCGCAAAGAGTACGTTTGACGAAAGCCCGGCGTTAGAAAGTGAGAGATTTCCTCTTGCAAACATTCCGCAAAGTTATACTTCCTGCCAGTTATTTCATTGGCTAGGCCCCCATGTCGGGCGTAGCCTCGAAATCAACGTGCAGGTAATGGCAAGCCATTACCTATGAAAAAAAATGAATGACAGCCCAGTTTGAAGTTCGACGGAAACCTTAGGAGAGACGCGTGAAGCTGAAGAAAATTGCCCATCTGATTGCCCTGATTGGGGTGGTAAGCCCGGCGGTTGCACAGGAATTGCAACAAACCGCCCCGGTGGCACGCGTCGAAATTACCGGTTCGAGCATCAAGCGCATTGCCAAAGAAGGCGCGCTCCCGGTCGAGATCATCTCCCGCAAGCAGCTTGAAGAACAGGGTATCGTTACTGCCGAGCAGTTGATCTCCACCCTCAATATCAACGGCAACGGTGCCGACAACCTGGCCTCGAACGCCGACGTGACCAGCGGTGCCCAGCGCGGCAACAATGGCGCTTCGTCGGCCAACCTGCGCGGCCAGGGCGCCGATTCGACGCTGGTGTTGCTCAACGGCCGGCGGGTCGCCACGCATGGCATGAAGGGGTCGGCGGTCGACCTGAACTCGATTCCGATGGCGGCAGTCGAGCGCGTCGAAGTGCTGAAGGACGGCGCGTCGGCCATCTACGGCACCGATGCGATTGGCGGGGTCATCAACTTCATCCTGCGCAACAACTATGAAGGCCTGGAAGCCCAGGCGTTTACCGACATCACGGAAGCGGGTGGCGGCAATATCCACCGTGTCTCGGTCACCGGCGGCTTCGGCGACCTCGAGACCAGGGGCTTCAACGTGCTGGTGGCGGCCTCCCACAGCCGCAACGAAGCCTTGCGCGGCAACCAGCGCGACTTCGTCAACACCTTCCAGCCAGCGCGCGGGGTGTCGGTCGATACCCGCGGCGCGCCCTCGGCCAATGTGTTCGGTGTTTCCGCGACGACCTATGGCCCGACCCTGATTCCCGCCGCCGGGGTCAAGATCAACCCGAGCGATACGGTGGCATATACCGGCATCAGCATTCTCGATCTCCCTGGCGGCGCAGGCTGCACCAGCATTGACGGCATGGGGCCTTACGACGAAAAACTGTGGGACAGCCCCGGCGCGGCTTACGGTTGTGCCTGGGATACCGGACGGGCTGCCGTTCTCCAGCAGCCGGTCCAGAACACCAATGCCGTCGCCCGCGCCACCTTCAAGGTCGGCGAGCACCAGCTGTTCGCCGAACTGGTCGGTTCGCAAGTGGACGTGCGCAAGAGCTTCTCGCCGAACCAGATTTCGCCAGGCGCGGCCACCTTCAATGCGTCCTCGTTCTATCCGAGCACGGGTCCTTACTACAACCGCGTGTACAACGCACTGGTCCAGGTATTCCCGAGCCTGGCGGCCAACCGCGGCTTGCCGATCGCCTACCGCTGGCGCTGCATGGAGTGCGGCAACCGCGCGATCGAGACCGAAAGCAAGGCCGGCCGCCTGCAGATCGGTGCCGACGGTCCGGTCAACTTCGGTCGTCTCGGCCGCTTCGACTACCGCGTCGGCCTGTCGCGCGCCTTCAGCGAATCGCAGTCGACGCTGGCCAGCGGCTTCAATTACACGCTGGCGCTCGCCAACGCCCTGGGCAGCGGCAAGATCAATCCATTCCTGCTGCCGGGCGAAGCCCAGACCCAGGAAGCGATCGACCTGATCCGCTCCACCTCGGCCGACGGCGTCGTGCTGTATGGCGGCAAGACTATCCTGACCCAGTTCGACGCCGCGCTGTCGGGCGAAGTCTTCAAGCTGCCGGCAGGCGCCGTCATGGCCGCCATCGGCACCGACCTGCGCCGTGAGGAATACAAGTTCAATGGCGACGCCCGTGCCGCCAGTGCCCGGCCTGCCATCCTGAACGCGCCATTCGACGATCAGAATGCGCTCAACAATGTGCATCGCGATATCAAGGCGGTCTACGCGGAGCTGCTGGTGCCGGTCACCAAGGCGCTGGAACTGACCTTCGCCGGCCGCCAGGACCATTACTCCGGTTTCGGCAGTACCTTCAATCCGAAAGTGTCGTTCCGCTATCAGCCGACCACCTCGCTGCTGCTGCGCGGTTCGTATAACACCGGCTTCCGTGCGCCGTCGTTCAACCAGCTCTTCAACGGCGTGACCGAGACCGCCTACACCGGCAAGGAACTGGTCGATCCGAAGAGCTGCCCGACCGGCAAGTTCGATAGCACCAAGCCGGGCTGCGCCCTGGTCACGCCGATTCTGCTCACCGGCGGCAAGCGCGACCTGGGACCCGAGACGGCCAAGCAGGCGTCGCTGGGCGTCGTTTTCGAACCGGTCGCACGCACTTCGTTCAACGCCGACCTGTGGGAAATCCGCAAGGAAGACACGATCTATTCGTTCGACCTGGCGACGATGGTGGCCAACTACGGCTTGTTCGAAAGTTCGTTCCTGCGCAACCCGGCAACTGGTGCGCTGGTCGCCGTCGACCAACGCTGGATCAATGCCGGCGAACGCATCACGCGCGGCCTGGAACTGGGGGCACGTACCGGTGGCGCCTGGAGCGGTACCGTCTGGGGCCTGGGCATCGATGGCTCGCGCCTGCTGGAGAAGAAGTCGCGTGCCACCCGTAATGCCGCATTCGGCGCCAGCGAAGTGGGCATGTTCAGCCTGATCGGCGACCTTGGCCTGAAGTGGAAGCACACCGCCTACCTGAGCGCCAAGCACGGCAACTGGAGCGGCCTGCTGCAGAATGTCTACCGTGCCGGTTACAAGGACCAGGTGTTGCCAGGCGTGGCCAGCGGCCGTATCGTGCCGTCGAACTACAACCCGAAAGTCGAGGCCTACAACATCTTCAATGCCAGCGTGAGCTACACTGGGATCAAGAGCCTGACCCTCACGGCCGGCATCAAGAACCTGTTCGACGAAGATCCGCCCTTCGCCATTACCTACGACAGTAACTCGGGTGCCGGCAGCAGCTGGGAACCGCGTGTGGCCGACCCGCGTGGCCGCGCTTTCACCCTGAGCGCGAACTACCGGTTCTTCTGATCCTCGCCCTCGCGTGAGGTTGGCAGCCCGCGGATAACGGAGGCAAGCGCCTTCGGCGCCCGCGGGCTGTCTGCTTTTCGATGCCGGTCTCACGCCGGGCCAACGCAGGAGCCGTCAACCCGCATGTCCATCTTTCCTTCCCGCGGCCGCCGCGCCTTTGCCTCCCTGCTCGCTGCGGCCATCCTGGCACCGGCCCTGGTTCCCCTGCCGGGACAGGCCGCTCCCCGCCGGCGCCGCGCCTCCCCATCGACCATGACACCTTTGATCAAACCTCCGCGCCTGCGGCCGGGCGATACCGTCGGCCTGATCGCCCCGGGCGGCTACACCACCGAAAAATCGATCGCCAAGGCGCGCCGCAACATCGAAGCCCTGGGACTGAAGGTGCGCGAAGGCGCCAGCTTGCGCGAAGTGAACGGCAACTACGGCGGCAGCGTGCCGCAGCGCTTGGCCGACCTGCACGCGATGTTCGGCGACCCGGAAGTGAACATGATCTGGCCGATCCGGGGCGGTTCCGGCTGTATTTCGCTCCTGGCCCACCTCGATTTCAAGCTGATCCGCGCCAACCCGAAAATTTTACTCGGCTATTCCGACATCACGGCGCTGCACCTGGCGATCCATCGGCACGCGCGCCTGGTGACTTTCCACGGCCCGGTCGCCTCGTCGACGCTGACCGAGTACGCGATCGAGCACATGATGGCGGTGCTGTCCGACCCGCAGCCGCGCTACACGATCCCGATGGCGCTGGAAAACAGCCGGCGCGCGCTGGAACAGCCCCATTTCGCGCTGCGCACGGTGCACGATGGCGTGGCGACCGGCCCCCTCATGGGCGGCAACCTGAGCCTGGTCGCGGCGCTGGCCGGCACGCCCTACGCGGCCGATTTCAAGGACAGCATCCTGTTCCTGGAAGAAGTCAACGAGGCGCCCTACCGGATCGACCGCTGGATGACCCAGCTCGATTTATCGGTCGGCCTGGCAAAGGCGGCAGGCGTGATGGTGGGCATTTGCGAAGACTGCGGGCCGGAGCACGAAGATAGTTCGCTGTCCCTCGACCAGACCCTCGACATTCACTTGCAGCCGCTGTCGGTGCCGGCCGTGACCGGCTATTCGATCGGCCACATCCGCGACCAGTTCACGATCCCGATGGGGATCCGCGCCACGCTCGATACGCAGCGCCAGACTGTGACGCTGCTCGAGCCCGCTGTCGCCTAGCTAAAACAGCTGGGGTCAGGTCTGACAATCGGACACGAGCTCAACCTTAGAAGGCATGTTTTGGGCATTACTGCAGAGGCCGTGTCCGAATGTCAGACCTGACCCCAGCAGTCCCGGCAGTCATGTAGTGACGCTGCTGGAGCCGGCGGTCAGCTCGTCGGCGTCAGCGTAAGCGCTGTGTCATGTAGACATACCCATGCTGTTCGCCATCGATGCGAAACAGGTCGGGCAATTCGCCGGCCACCGTAAAACCGCAGCGTTCATACAGGCGGCGCGCCGGCTGGTTGGCCGACAGCACTTCGAGGTCGACCCAGGCCAGGGTCTGCTGGGCGCGTGCCCAGTCGAGCGCGCAGGCCATCAGGCGTGCGCCCAGTCCCTGGCGGCGCCAGTCGCGCCGTATGCCCATGCCGAGCAGGCAGCGGTGGCCAGATGCGCGTTCAAGCCGTGCGCGCAGGTCGACATGGCCGCAGATGGCGCCGTCCGCGTCGAGCGCCATCCAGGCGCGGCGCCAGCCCGGCGCGCCCAGTTCCGCACCGAGGCCGAGCGCGAAGGCGGCGCGCTTGTCGGTCGGAAAGGGCGAGTCGGCGCGCGCCATCGGCTGGAACAGGGGCGTGCCGCCCTGGCCGTTGTCCTGCAGGTGGTCGTCCAGGTAGACGAACAGGGCCGGCAGGTCGGCCGGCACGACGCTGTGGATGGCCGGCGCGGCCTGGTCCGGCATCTCAGAGTGCCCGTGCGATCAGGATCTTCTGGATGTCGCTGGTGCCTTCATAGATCTGGCAAACGCGCACGTCGCGGTAGATGCGTTCGATCGGGAAGTCGGCCACATAGCCGTAGCCGCCAAACACCTGCATCGCGTTCGAGACGACGCGTTCGGCCATCTCGGAGGCGAACAATTTCGCCATCGCCGCTTCCTTCAGGCAGGGCAGGCCGGCATCCTTCATCGCGGCCGCATGCAGGATCAGCTGGCGCGCCGCTTCGATCTGCATCGCCATTTCGGACAGGCGGAACTGCACCGCCTGGTGCTCGAAGATCGCCTTGCCGAAGCTGGTGCGGTCCTTGGCATAGGCCAGCGCCGCTTCGAAGGCGGCGCGCGCCATGCCCACCGATTGCGAGGCGATGCCGATGCGCCCGCCTTCGAGGCCGGACAGGGCGATCTTGTAGCCCATGCCTTCCTCTCCGATCAGGTTGGCGGCGGGGACGCGGCAGTTCTCGAACACGATCTGCGCCGTGTCCGAGGAATGCTGGCCCATCTTCTGTTCGAGGCCGGCGACGATGTAGCCGGGCGTGTCGGTCGGCACCCAGAACGCGCTGATGCCTTTTTTACCGGCCGTCTTGTCGGTGACGGCCATCACGATGGCGACATCGCCGTATTTGCCGCTGGTGATGAACTGCTTGGTGCCGTTGATGACGTAGTCGTCGCCATCCTTCGTCGCCGTGGTGCGCAGGGCGGCGGCGTCGCTGCCGGTGTGCGGTTCGGTCAGCGCGAAGGCGCCCAGCAGTTCGCCCTGGGCCAGGGGGATTAACCACTGTTGCTTTTGCGCTTCGCTGGCGTACATCATGGCGATGCTGCAGACCGGGCAGTTGTTGACCGAGATGATGGTCGAGATGCCGCCGTCGCCGGCCGCGATTTCTTCCAGCACCAGCGCCAGCGACACGTAGTCGAGGCCCGCGCCGCCGTACTGTTCCGGCACCGCCACGCCGAAGGCGCCCAGCGCCGCCAGTTCCTTCAGTTCGGCCTTGGGAAAATAATGGTCCTTGTCCCAGCGCGCCGCTTGCGGCGCCAGGCGTTCCTGCGCAAAGCTGCGCAGGGCGTCGCGGATCATCTGGTGTTCTTCGGTCAGGATCATGGTGTCGGTTGTCTCTTATTGTGTGATGGGCTTACCAGGCAATCGGGTCGCCGTCGTGGTTCAGGAAAGTGCCGTTCGCATCGAGCGTGGCCCGCGCCAAGGTGGCGCGCAGGTCGCGCACGCTGTCTTCGACGCTGATCGCCGCGCTCGCGCCGCCCATGTCGGTTTGCACCCAGCCGGGGTGGAAGGCGATGCAGGTGGCGCCTTGCGGACCGAAGGTCAAGGCGGTATCGCGCAGCACGGAATTCAAGGCCGCCTTGCTGGCGCGGTAGAGCGAACCGGTCGTGCCGTTGCGCGCGCCGATCGAGCCCATGCGCGAGGACAGCACGCCCAGTTTGCCGCGCGTGCCGGCCACCAGCGGGGCGACGATCGGCAGCAGGCGCATCGCGGCCAGCACGTTCGTGTGCATGACGGCGTCGAAATCGTCCTGGGTCGGAAACCCGTCCGTGCGCGGGCCGTACAGGCCGGCCACCAGCCAGGCGGCGTCGATCCGTTCGTCGTCGAGCTTCCAGGCCAGGCCGGCGATCGCCTCGGCATCGGTGACGTCGAGTGCGTGCGCTTCGGCGCCCAATTGGGTCAGTTGAGCCAGGTCGTGCGCCTGGCGCGCGGTGGCGATCACGCGCCAGCCGTCGGCGCGGTATTGGCGCGCCAGTTCGTGGCCGATGCCGCGCGAGGCGCCGATGATCAGGGCAGTAGGCATGATGTGATTCCCTTCGATGCGGGTTCAAACGCGTGGCGCCGGGACGCCACGCGGGTCCAACTTACACCATCTCGATCGCCATCGCGGTGGCTTCGCCGCCGCCGATGCACAATGCCGCCACGCCGCGCTTGCCGCCGGTCTTCTTCAACGCGCCCATCAACGTGACGATGATGCGCGCGCCCGAGGCGCCGATCGGGTGGCCCAGGGCGCAGGCGCCGCCGTGGATGTTGACCTTGTCGTGCGCGATGTCCAGGTCGCGCATGGCGGCCATCGGCACGGCCGCGAAGGCTTCGTTGATCTCGTACAGGTCGACGTCGCTGGCCGCCCAGCCGGTCTTCTTGAACAGCTTGTGCAGCGCGCCGATCGGCGCCGTGGTGAACAGGTTCGGTTCCTGCGCGTGGGTGGCATGGCCGATCACGCGTGCGATCGGGGTCAGGCCCAGTTCCTTGGCCTTCGATTCGCGCATCATGACCAGGGCGGCGGCGCCGTCGTTGATCGACGAGGACGAAGCGGCGGTGACGGTGCCGTCCTTCTTGAAGGCCGGACGCAGCGACGGAATCTTGTCGACCTTGGCCTTCAACGGGCCTTCATCCTTGTCGACCACGACCTCGCCGCTGCGCGAGGAGACGCTGACCGGTGCGATTTCCCAGGCAAACGAGCCGTCGTTGTTGGCCGCCTGCGCGCGCTTGACGGAGGTGATCGCGAAATTGTCCTGCTCTTCGCGGGTAAAGCCGTAGGAAGCGACGCATTCTTCGGCGAAGGTGCCCATCGAGCGGCCTTCGCCCGTCTTTTCGTTGCGCGAATAGGCGTCTTCGAGGCCGTCGAGCATCATGTGGTCGAACATCGGCGCGTGGCCGATGCGGTAGCCGCCGCGTGCCTTCGGAATCAGGTAGGGCGCGTTGGTCATCGATTCCATGCCGCCGGCGACGACGATGTCGGCGCTGCCGGCGACGAGCTGGTCGTGCGCGAAGATCGCGCTCTGCATGGCCGAGCCGCACATTTTCGAGAGGGTGACGGCGCCGGTCGAGAGCGGCAGGCCGGCCTTGATCAAGGCCTGGCGTGCCGGGGCCTGGCCCTGGCCGGCCATCAGGCAGTTACCGAAATACACGTGTTCGACGGTGTGCGGGTCGACGCCGGCGCGTTCGACCGCGGCCTTGATCGCCACCGCACCGAGGTCGCTGGCCGTTTTCGAGGAAAAATCGCCCTGGAAGGCGCCCATCGGGGTACGGGCGGCGCCGACGATAACGACTGGATCATTCATGTGGTGGTTCTCCAAAAGATGGCGCTGGTGTGAGTGACAGCGCCGGGGTGGTGATCGGGTGGTGAAAACGGATGTGCTGCGGGTAAGGAAAAATGTCGTGCACCTCGCCCGCCAGGATGCGGTCCTTGTGCGCCTGCCACCAGGCGCGCGTCAACAAGTCCGCGTGGTGCTGCATGAAGTGGTGGCGGATCTTCGCATTTCCAAGCAAGAAGCGGCCAAATTGTTCCGGAAAGACGTCGTGTTTCCCGATCGGGTACCACGGCTCGGCCGCCATTTCCTCTTCCTCGTTGCGCGCTGCGGGAATATCGCGGAACACGCAATCGGTCAGGTAGTCGATTTCGTCGTAATCGTAGAACACGACGCGGCCCTGGCGCGTGACGCCGAAATTTTTATACAGCATATCGCCGGGAAAAATATTCGCGGCGACCAGGTCGCGGATGGCATTGCCGTATTCGCGCACGCCATGCGCGATGCGGGCCTCGTCGCCGGCTTGCTCGGCCTGGCCGAGGTAGATATTGAGCGGCACCATGCGGCGCTCGATATACAGGTGCTTGACGATGAGGCGCTCGCCTTCGATCTCGATCAGCGAAGGCGCGTGCTGGCGCAGCTCAGCCAGCAGCTCGTCGGAAAAGCGCGCCAGCGGGAAGGCGACATCCGAGTATTCGAGCGTATCGGCCATGCGCCCCACGCGGTCGTGGTGCTTCACCAGCAAATATTTTTCCTTGACCTGGGCGCGGGTCGTCTCTTTCGGGGCCGGATACCAATCCTTGATCACCTTGAACACGTACGGGAAGGAGGGCAGCTCGAACACCAGCATGACCAGGCCGCGAATCCCGGGCGCGCTCTGGAAGCGGTCCGAGCTGTGCTTCAGGTGTTGCAGGTAATCGCGGTAGAACAGGGTTTTTCCCTGTTTTTGCAGGCCGAGCAGGGTATAAATTTCGCTTTTCGGTTTGCGCGGCAGCAGGCTGCGCAGGAATTGCACATAGGCCGAGGGCACTTCCATATCGACCAGAAAATAGGCGCGCGTAAACGAGAACAGGATCGCGATCTGTTCGTGGTCGGTGAGGACCGTGTCAAGCACCAGTTCGCCGTCGCGGTTGTGCAGCACGGGCATGACGAACGGGTAGTCGCGCGCGCCGTTGACGGCGCGGCCGACGATGTAGGCGCCCTTGTTCCGGAAGAACAGGTTCGACAAGACGTGGAACTGCTGGTTCGGCTCGGCCTTGTCGAGCCCGAAGGCATCGACCATGCGCGCTTCGACCAGGGCCACGTCGCGCGCCAATGCGGCGAAGGGGCGCTCGAGCTGGAAATTGGTGACGATCCGTTGCAGGGCGAAGCGCAGGCCGTCGGCGGCCGGATAGTAGACGCGGTAGGTCGGCAGCGGCTCGTCGGTCTCGATGTACTCGGTCGAGATCACCGGGCGCACGAAGATAACATCGTTGTGATAGTAGCTGCGGTGCAGGATGTGGCAGCTGACCGAATTGAAAAAGGTTTCGGCCAGTTCCGGCTGCTTGTGGCCGGACAGCAGGCCGATATAGTGCAGCTTGATTTCGCGCCAGACGTGCTCGGCCAATTCCTCGGGCGCGTAATCGTCTTCCAGCGCGTGCACGGCTTCCTGCACGCGCCGGTCATAGTAATCGATGCGTTCGCGCGCGGCGCGCTGGGCGACGGCCCAGTCGGCACCGTCGAAATGGCGGCGCGCGGCCTGGCTGGCCGCGCGGAACAGGCGGTAATGCTTGTCGAAGCCGTCGAGAATACTGCGCGCGATGTCGAACGCGATTTGCGAAGACAGCAGTTTGGGGAACGTAACTTGTGTCATCGTTCGTCTCGCGCCTGGGTCTGGTGAGCGGCATAGGCAGGGTGGACAGCGGGCGCCCACCCTGCGACATCCATTACATCGTCTCGCCAAACAACTCGCGCCCGATCAGCATGCGGCGGATTTCGCTGGTTCCCGCGCCGATTTCGTAGAGCTTCGCATCGCGCCAGAGACGACCGACCGGATACTCGTTGATATAGCCATTCCCGCCCAGGGTCTGGATCGCTTCGCCCGCCATCCAGGTCGCCTTTTCGGCGCTGTACAGGATCGCGCCGGCGGCGTCCTTGCGCAGGGCGCGGATCGCGGCGGCGTTGGTGGCGCGGTCGCAGGCCTGGCCGACCGCGTACACATAGGCGCGGCAAGCCATCATGGTCGAATACATGTCGGCCAGTTTGCCTTGCATCAGCTGGAATTCGCCGATCGCCTGGCCGAACTGTTTACGTTCGTGAATATAAGGAACGACCGCGTCCATGCAGGCGGCCATGATGCCGAGCGGGCCGCCGGAGAGCACGGTGCGCTCGAAGTCGAGGCCCGACATCAGGACGTTGACGCCCTTGCCGACGCCGCCCAGCACGTTTTCAACCGGCACTTCGCAATCCTGGAATACCAGTTCGCCCGTGTGCGAGCCGCGCATGCCGAGCTTGTCGAGTTTTTGCGCGATCGAGAAACCCTTGTAGCCTTTTTCGATCAGGAAGGCGGTCATGCCGCGCGGACCGGCTTCCAGGTCGGTCTTGGCGTAGACCACCAGGGTGTCGGCGTCGGGACCGTTGGTGATCCACATCTTGTTGCCGTTCAAGACGTAATGGTCGCCCTTCAGGTCGGCGCGCAGCTTCATGCTGACCACGTCGGAGCCGGCGTTCGGCTCGGACATCGCCAAGGCGCCGATGTGTTCGCCCGAAATCAGCTTGGGCAGGTATTTTTGTTTTTGTTCTTCGGTGCCGTTGCGCTTGATCTGGTTGACGCACAGGTTCGAGTGGGCGCCGTAGGACAGGCCGACCGAGGCCGAGGCGCGCGAGATTTCTTCCATCGCCACGATATGGGCCAGGTAGCCCATGTTGGCGCCGCCGTATTCCTCGCTGACCGTGATGCCGAGCACGCCGAGCTCGCCCATCTTGCGCCACAGGTCCATCGGAAACTGGTCGCTGCGGTCGATCTCGGCAGCGCGCGGCGCGATTTCGGCCGCGGCAAACTGTTGGACTGCTTCGCGCAGCGCGGCGATGTCTTCGCCATGGTCAAAGGTCAAGCCTGGAAGATGCAGCATGTCGTCCTCTCGGTGAACGGGGTATATAGATGGTCACTTGGCATGATACTCGCGTGTGACGTTAACGTAAACGTCAAGTAGCGGCAGCCGCAAGGCGTGACGCTGTTGACGCTCAGGCGGCCTGGCTGGCGCTGCCCGCCGCGTCCTCGGCAGCGGCCGGGGTGGCGCTGTCGGCCAGCAGGCGGCGGCATTCTTCCTCGTGCGCGGAAATTTCCTCGAGCGCCATCTCGATGTCGGCGCGTTGCTGCTCGAGCGTTTCGCGCTGGTGCGACAAGACGCCCAGGAAACGGTCGATTTGCGCCGTCGTGTCCTTGGGCGACTCGTACATATCGACGATGCTCTTGATTTCCGACAAGGTCAAGCCGAGGCGCTTGCCGCGCAGCGTCAGTTTCAGACGGGTGCGGTCGCGCGGCGTGTAGACGCGGTTGCGTCCGCCGACGCCTTCGCGGCTCGGGCTTAATAACCCCTGGTCTTCGTAAAAGCGGATGGCACGCGCGGTGATGTCGAATTCGCGCGCCAGTTCGGCGATGGTGTAGGTCGTCGTGGGCATGGAAATGCGGCTGAAAGTGGCAGTTCGGAGAATCGCTTAAAATTCCCAGGTCGATGTTTTCCGTTTACGTCAACGTCAACGTCAACATCGAACACATTGTAGCGCGCCCGCATTGCATAACCACGAAAGATTGTCGAACATGAATCCGCTCGAATCCCAGCTCGTTTATCCCTTCGCCGACGAATTGCCGGCCCCCGGCGCCGTGCGCGAGGTGGCGCCGGGCCTGGGCTGGCTGCGCATGCCGCTGCCGTTCGCGCTCGATCACATCAACCTGTGGCTGCTGCGCGACGAGCGCGAAGGACGCAGCGGCTACACGGTGATCGATTGCGGCGTCGCCAGCGACGCCACCCGCGCCGGCTGGGAGCAGGTGTTCGCCGGCGCCATGGCCGATGCGCCGGTGCTGCGCGTGCTGGCTACCCATTGCCACCCGGATCATGTCGGCCTGTCGGGCTGGCTGTGCGAGCGTTTCCAGGCGCCGTTCTGGCTGACGGCCGGCGAATTCGGCTTCGCGCGCATGATGGCGGCCGCCTTGCCGGGCGTGGACGGGCCGTCGGCGATTCCCCATTTCGAACGCCATGGTTTAGTCGATCCCGCCATGCTCGAGCAGATGCGCAGCCGCCGCAATTACTACCCGTCGCTGGTGCCCGGCGTCCCGGCCGCCTACACGCGCCTGCAGGACGGCCAACTGGTGGAAATCGGCGATGCGCGCTGGCGCGTGATCACGGGCTTCGGCCATTCGCCGGAACACGCTTCGCTCTACTGCGACGCCTTGAACGTGCTCATTTCGGGCGACATGGTCTTGCCGCGCATTTCGACGAATGTCTCGGTGTTCGCCGTCGAACCGGAGGGCAACCCGCTGCAGCAATACCTCGATTCGCTCGACAAATTCGCCGACCTGCCCGCCGACGTGCTGGTCCTGCCCTCGCACGGCAAACCCTTCCGCGGCCTGCATACCCGCATCGCCCAGCTGCGCGAGCACCACGTGGCACGCCTGGCCGAAGTGCAGGAAGCCTGCCGCCAGCCGGTCAGCGCGATGGACATCGTGCCGCTCATGTTCCGGCGCCCGCTCGACGCCCACCAGCTCAGCTTTGCCTTGGGCGAGGCACTCGCGCACCTGCACAAACTTTGGAATGATGGTATGTTAAAGCGTGTAACCGGAGGCGATGGCGTGATCCGCTTCCACCTGACCTGAACGCATTCTTGCCGGGTCCGCCAGGGGCGCCCGCCCCCGGATTCGGTGCAACGGCGCAGCCGCCGACGACGCGTGCCGCACGCGACCGATTTGTTTCTATGCAGGAACAAACAAGCTACATTCATGCACTTTAGAAATTTTGTGGCATGATTCGCAGCTTGTGCGAAAACCTTCGCCAATTTCCACTTCTTTGTTAAGTCACTGACCTGATGAATGTCACAAGCGGTCCTTCGGGGCTAGCGACTGACTTTTATGGTCGAGCATGAAATAGTGCCATCATGAATTCCACGAACGAACGGGAGAGCTTTAGTGAGCGTCTCCAGCAAGCGCTGAAAAACGCCCATTATTCACCGGACAGCCCGACCCGCCTGGCGCGCGAATTTAACATTCGCTTCGAAGGCCGGCCGATTACCGTGCATGCTGCCCGCAAGTGGCTGGTGGGCGAGGCGATTCCGACCCAGGAAAAGTTGCGCATGATTGCGCAATGGCTGGGCGTCCCGGCCGACTGGCTGCGTTTTGGCGGTCCCGAGACCCCGGGCGCGCAAGCCGAGGGCGGCGCCAGCGCGCGCTTCGAATCGGCCGACGTCAAGCTGATCGCCGACCTGCAGCGCCTTGACGAGCATCACCGTCAGCTGGCACGCGAGTTCATCCGCATGCTGGTACGGATGAACCACCAACCGACGCCCAAGTAAGCGTCCGCCTTCTTCCAGGCTGCGTTTCCTCTTACAAATTTTCTTCCCGGGCAGGCAGTACAAATTGTCCGGACTGGCGCATAATCGACCTGTCACAGCCGAGGAACGTGCGCCAATGAAAAGCAATTACATGAACACCGCCCAGCTGAAAGAGCTCATGACGGCGCCGCCGATGACGGCCGCGCGCCATGCGGAGGTGATGCGTAAACGCATCGCCCAGCGCAGGATGCTGGAGGAAGCAAGGGAATTGAAGAAGGCCGGCGACAGCGATTACATGAAGCGCTGAGTCGCGGGCGCTGTTAGCTGTCCGGCGTGCCGCGCATGCCGGACCAGCGGGGCGCGGCGGCATTCTCGAGGCCGAACAAATCGAGCACGCGGTCGAGCGTGTGGTCCACCATCTCGTCGATGCTGGCCGGGCGGTGATAAAAGCTCGGGAGCGGCGGGAAGATGATGCCGCCCATTTCCGTCACCGCCGTCATATTGCGCAGGTGCGCCAGGTTGAATGGCGTTTCGCGCACCATCAGCACCAGGCGCCGCCGTTCCTTGAGGACGACATCGGCCGCGCGTGCGACCAGGTTGTCCGCCAGGCCATGGGCCACGGCGGCCAGCGTCTTCATCGAGCAGGGCGCAATCACCATGCCGTCGCTCTGGAACGAGCCGCTGGCAATCGACGCACCGATTTCCCGATTTTTATGCACGACGTGGGCCAGGGCCTCGACCTCCTTGCGCTGCATCCCGACTTCCTGGTGCAGCGTGAGCGAGGCGGCGTCCGAGACCACCAGGTGGGTCTCGACGCCGGGAACGCCGCGCAGGCGTTCAAGCAGGCGCACGCCATAGACCGCGCCGGTCGCGCCGGTGATGCCGACAACGATCCGGCGTGGTCTCGGATCAGGCATTCTTCGGGAACATGGCTTGCAGTTCGCCGGAAGCGTACATCTCGTTCATGATGTCGGTGCCGCCGATGAACTCGCCGTTCACGTACAGCTGGGGAACGGTCGGCCAGTTCGAATAGTCCTTGATACCCTGGCGCACTTCCGGATCTTCCAGCACGTTCACGGTGGCGATGTTATCGACGCCGCAGGCCTTCAGGATCTGGATGGCGCGGCCCGAGAAGCCGCATTGCGGAAATTGCGCAGTGCCCTTCATGAACAGCACGACCGGGGTGGTGGTCACGGTTTCTTTGATCCAGGTTTGTACGTCGCTCATGTGCTTGCCTTCGGTGAGAATTGGGGGGATGCCGACATTCTATAAGAAATCGACCGCGGCGGTGCGCCGCAAGCGCCCGCTCCCCGTGCTGGAGCGCCGATGGCGAGTGCGGTATGATCGCCCGCTTTATTTACTACCAACTATTCAGGATTGTTCATGCAACAACAGCCCAAGATCGCGCCCTCGGCCGGTTTCAATTTGATGCTCGCCGCCGTGCTCGGCTTCATCGGCCTGTACGACCTCGTCAGCGGCATCACGCGCGATGGCGCCGGCGTCTTCATGACCGGCCTGGCGATGACGATCTACGCCGCCGTCCTGCTGCGCGACGCCGTATCTATCAAGAAAACCGGGCAGCCGGCGCTGACGCGCGCGCGCATGAACAAGATCGGCCTGGCCTGCCTGGCGCTGTACGTGGCGGGGGTGCTGGTGAAGCGGGTGCCGGAACTGGCGCAGTTGTTTGCTTGATCCATCCAGGGTGGACTCCCGAGTCCACGCGGTAAGCGCTCGCTTGGCGAGACCAACCGACTCGGCGCCGCCCACGTACTGTCGGGATCGAGCGGCGTCCGAACCATCGCTTACTTTTTCAGCTTGGCAAACGCCGCCGCCATGGCGCCGGCCGCATCCTGGGCGGCGGGGCGGTCCTGGCGCTGGTGCTGGGCCACGCGCTTGCGGTCCTCGCGGTCGCCGCGCTGCTGCGGCTGGGCGCCCGGCTGCGGCGCCGCATCGGTCAGGCGCATGGTCAGCGCGATGCGCTTGCGCTTGGGATCGACTTCGAGCACCTTGACCTTGACGACTTGCCCCGCTTTCACCACCGTGTGCGGGTCCTTGACGAAGGTGTTCGACAGCGCGGAAATGTGGACCAGGCCATCCTGGTGCACGCCGATGTCGACGAAGGCGCCAAATGCCGCGACGTTGGTCACGACCCCTTCCAGGATCATGTCCGGACGCAGGTCGCCAATCTCCTCGACGCCCTCTTTGAATGTCGCCGTCGTGAATTCCGGGCGCGGATCGCGGCCCGGCTTTTCCAGCTCTTTCAAAATGTCGGTTACGGTCGGCACGCCGAATTTGTCGTCCGCATACTTGGCCGGATTCAGGCTCTTGATCAAGCCGCTGTCGCCGACCACCGCCTTCATGTCGCGTTTCACGTCGGCCAGGATTTTTTGCACCACCGGATAGGATTCCGGGTGCACCGCCGACGCGTCCAGCGGATTTTCTCCGCCCATCACGCGCAGGAAACCGGCGGCCTGCTCGAACGTCTTGTCGCCCAGGCGCGGTACGGCTTTTAAGGCTGCGCGCGAGGCGAACGCGCCCTTCAGGTCGCGGTAGGTGACGATGCTCTGGGCTACGCTCGACGACAAGCCCGAGACCCGCGCCAGCAGCGGCGCCGAGGCGGTATTCACGTCGACGCCGACCGCGTTCACGCAATCCTCGACCACGGCGTCGAGCGAGCGCGCGAGCTGGGTCTGCGAGACGTCGTGCTGGTACTGGCCGACGCCGATCGATTTCGGATCGATTTTCACCAGTTCCGCCAGCGGATCTTGCAGCCGGCGCGCGATCGACACCGCGCCGCGGATCGAGACATCCATGTCGGGCAGCTCGCGCGAGGCGAATTCGGAGGCCGAATACACGGAGGCGCCCGCTTCCGAGACGACGATTTTCGTCAGTTTCAGTTCCGGGCGCGCCTTGATCAGGTCCTGCGCCAATTTGTCCGTCTCGCGCGAAGCGGTGCCGTTGCCGATCGAGATCAGCGAGACATTGTGCCTGGAGGCCAACTGGGCCAGCACGTGCAGCGATCCATCCCAGTCGTTTCGCGGCTGGTGCGGATAAATCGTCGCCGTGTCGACCACCTTGCCGGTGGCGTCGACCACCGCCACCTTGACGCCGGTACGCAGGCCCGGGTCCAGGCCCATGGTGGCGCGCTGTCCCGCAGGCGCAGCCAGCAGCAGCGCCTTTAAATTGCGCGCGAACACGTTGATGGCGTCGAGTTCGGCTTTTTCGCGCAGGGCGCCCATCAATTCCGTTTCGATATACATGAAGCTTTTCACGCGCCAGGTCCAGCGCGCCGTGTCGAGCAGCCATTTGTCGGCCGGGCGGCCCGCGCCTTTGATCCCGAAGCGGACCGCGATGCGGCTTTCGCAGGGATTGTGCGGCGCATCCCATTTCGGTTTTTCCGCTTCCGTGTCCAGGCGCAGCACGACGTCGAGCATGCCTTCGCGGCGGCCGCGCATCAGGGCCAGCGCGCGGTGCGAGGGGACGCTCGCGAGCGGCTCCGCGTAGTCGAAATAATCGGCGAATTTTTCGCCTTCGTCCTGCTTGCCGGCCACTACCTTGGATTCGACCACGCCGTGATCGCGCACGTATTCGCGCAGCGCCTGGAGCAGCGTCGCGTCTTCGGCGAAGCGCTCCATCAGGATCTGGCGCGCGCCGTCGAGCGCCGCCTTGGTGTCGGGCACGCCCGGGTTATTCACCCCGTCGGCATTGCTGAACGGGTCGCGCAGATAGCTGGCCGCTTCCTGTTCCGGGTCGCGCGTGGGGTCGGCCAACAAATCGTCGGCCAAGGGGGCCAGGCCCGCTTCGACCGCGATCTGCGCCTTGGTGCGGCGCTTCTGCTTATACGGCAAATACAAATCCTCGAGCCGGGTTTTGTCCTCGGCCAGGGCGATCAATTGCAGCAATTCCGGCGTCATCTTGTTCTGCTCGGTGATCGAGGCGATGATCGCGCTTCTCCGCTCTTCCAGCTCGCGCAGGTAGCGCAAGCGCTCTTCCAGCAGGCGCAGCTGGATGTCGTCGAGGCCGCCGGTGGCTTCCTTGCGGTAGCGCGCAATAAACGGGACGGTGGCGCCTTCATCCAGCAGGGCGATGGCGGCGGCGACTTGCGCCGGCTTGGCGGCCAGTTCGATGGCGAGGCGTTGTTCGATGGAAGGCAGCATGGGGCACATATTTCCGTGAGTCAGGCGGGCAGTGTTACCCAAACGCGTGCCAAGCGCCAGTCTTGACAGCGGCTGTCAGGCATGCCGATGTCAGGCGCGGTGCGGGGCGCGCACTTGCCGGATGCGCAACAGCAGCCGCAACACCGCATACGCCAGGAAGGCGAAATACGTCAGGTAAATCGTGCCCAGGATAATTAGCGAAGGCAGCGACAAGTTCGCTGCCAGATCGCCTTTCTTGGTCAAGATCATCATCATGAAAGCGGGCAGGGCGCTGCACACGAGGAGGGCGACCACGCGCTGGAATTTCCTCGCTTTCGAGCTGCCGTCAGTAAAAATCTCGGGTGCACGGCTGCCCGCCAGCGGGATACACCAGTAATGCCAGCCGCAGCTGGTGGCGGCCAGTTTCCAGCCGGCGTCCTGCATCAGCTGCATGAACTCGGCGTTTTGCTGGTTTGAAAAATCGAGCCGGTAGACCATGTCGGCCGGGGCGCCGCGGCGGAAGGTCCAGAAACAGAAGGGGTTCACATCCACCAGGTGCAGGCCCTGGCGCGCCATCGCGCGCAGCCAGGCTTCCTGTTCTTCATCCTGGTGGGCCCAAAACAGTTTGAATCTGGTCACCTTCGCATTTTTCATGCCGCTTCCCCCTTTACCTGTGTCGTCAGCGCAAACTGCCCGTTGCGCACCATGATGGCCAGGCGCCGTACCTGTTCGGCCAGCACCCGCCTGCCTTTATTCGTCAGCGCATAGGTCTTGCGCCGCTCCTCTTCGCTGACCTTCTCGATCAGGCCCTGCTTTTCCAGCGTGCCGAAGGCGCCGTACAGCGTGCCGGGGCCAATCACGACATTGCCTTCGCTCATGCTTTCCACCTTTTGCATCAAGGCGTAGCCGTGCAGCGGTTCGTCGAGTGCGGCCAGCACGTAATACGTCGCTTCCGACAGGGGCAGCAGCTTTGCAAAATCGACGTCCACTTGCGCTCCCGGTTTCTATGTCGAGTATCGACATATCGTGTCTCGATATACTAGCAGCGCGTATTCGCTTGTCAACGCATTTATTTTGCGGCGCCGCGACCCGTGTCTTTCACGGGACAAATCTTTCGCGGCGTAAAGATTTCTCCAAAACGTGAGATCACAAACAAAACTGAAGTGCCCGTATGAGAGATAATGGTGGTTGTTGTTTTTTTTCATACAGGTTCAGGGACCCAATGCACACAGTTGATTACCCACGCGAACACGCGAGCGATGCCCCGGCACCGCGTGCGACGCCGGCCCGCGCGCCCGCACTGCCCGCACCGGTGGCGACCTGGCTGCAGCGGGTCGAGGCAGCGGCGCATCCGCAACCGAAGCTGAATGCTGAAGTCCCCGATCCGAAGACCATCCAGTACAAATTCGTGTATGTGATGGCCCCGACCAGCGGCGGGCGCCATGTGGCGCTGTGCCTGTGCAAGGCGCGCCTGCGCCCGAACGGGGAAGTGGCCGCCGCCAGCCCCGTCAACGAAGTGTTTTCGCTGCTGTCGGCGCCCCCCGCCTATCTCGAGGGCGAAGACGAAGACCTGGTGCGCTTCTTTATCGCCATGCGCAGCGGCGCTTCGCAAAGCACCAGCGCGACCGAGCCCAAGGGCAAAGTGGGCGCCATCCTGCTCGACCTCCTGCTGCGCCAAGGGAAACTGCTGTGGGCAAATTCCTGGGCCGACATGGCGAACGGTCTGGTCTATCCGCTGCAGGCCGGCCCGAACCGCCAGGCGAACCTGGCCTGGCGCGACGAAGGCCGCGCCGCCAAGCTCGGCTGGTCGGTGGAGCCGGCCAATGGCGCCAATCACCCCGGCGCCGACTTGATCGACTACATGCTGCCGACCGATCCGCCGTGGTATATCGACAACCTGTCCTGCGGTCCCTTGAGCCTGAACCGGGGCGGGGTCGACATTTCGCTGGCCGAACTGCAAGCCCTGGTGGCGCAAGCGCCTGTGTTGACCGGCAACGATAAAAAGCGGGTGTCGCAGCTGCTGCTGGCCCATGGTTTGCAGGAACTGATGCCGCTTCCGCAGCCGCTCACGCAGCGCCTGCGCAGCGACGTCACGCCGCAGCCCTTCCTGCTGCTCGACGCGGTGACCCTGGCCGACACCGGCACCCAGCGCTGGCATGATTTCGCCGTGCTGTCCTTCGATTACGACGGCCAGCGCGTTTCCTTCGATCCCTCCCAGCGCGTGGTGCGCCAGATTGGCGACGTCACCGAAATCATCGAGCGCGACGCCGAAGCCGAAAGCAAGGCACTCGATCAGCTGGCTGAACTCGGCTTTCGCAAGCCGGCCACCACGCCCTTGTCGGCCGTGGCCGGCGCCGTCCAGCTCGAGAGCCAGGCGCACTGGCTGCGCTTCGCGGAAAGCCAGCTCGACGCGCTGTCGGACGCCGGCTGGCACCTGCAAAAGTCGGCCAAGTACCGCTACGACGTGGTGCCGGTCGAAGACTGGTATGCCGAGATCGACGAGCCGGAAGAAGCCGGTAAAGCCTGGTTCGAGCTGGAACTGGGCATCGTCGTGAACCGCCAGCGCGTGCCGCTGCTGCCGGTGCTGGTGCAAATGATTCGCAACGCGCCGATGGATTTCGACCCGGCCGTGCTTGCCGCCCATGGCGAAACCGACCAGATGCTGGCGACCCTGCCCGAAGGCATGCGCGTGGCCCTGCCCTGGGCGCGTGTAAAACCGATCCTGGCGACGCTGGGCGAGTTGTATTTCAACGACAAGATCAAGCAGCGCGTACGCCTGTCGACGCTCGACGCGAGCCGCCTGGAAGAACTGGCGCGCGGCGTCGCGCTGCGCTGGTTCGGCGGCGAACAATTGCGCGAGACGGGCCGCAAGCTGAGCCAGTTCGGTTCCGTCAAAAAAGTGGCGGCGCCGGCCGGCCTGCAAGCGACGCTGCGCGACTACCAGCTCGACGGCTTGTCGTGGATGCAATTCCTGCGCGAATACGACCTGGCCGGCATCCTGGCCGACGACATGGGTCTCGGCAAAACGGTGCAAACCCTGGCCCACATCCTGACCGAAAAAGAGGCAGGCCGCCTGACCAGCCCGGCCCTCGTCATCGCGCCGACCAGCCTGATGACGAATTGGCAGGAAGAAGCCGCGCGCTTTGCCCCGAGTTTGAAGGTGCTGCTGCTGCAGGGCAAAGAGCGGGTCGATCTGTTCGACCAGATCGCGCAAGCCGATATCGTGCTGACCACCTACGCGCTGCTGCCGCGCGACGAGGAAAAACTGCGCGAGCACCACTATCACCTGGTGATCCTGGACGAATCGCACTACATCAAGAACACCCGCTCGAAAGCGGCGCAGACGGCCGGATCGCTGGAAGCGAATCACCGCCTGTGCCTGACCGGCACGCCGCTGGAAAATCACCTGGGCGAACTCTGGTCGCAATTCCACTTCCTGCTGCCGGGCCTGCTGGGCGAAGAAAAATCCTTCAACACCCAGTTCCGCCACCCGATCGAACGCCAGGACGATCCCGTGCGGCGCATGTTGTTGAACCGCCGCATCCGTCCCTTCCTGCTGCGTCGCACGAAAGACAATGTTGCCAAGGAACTGCCGCAAAAGACGGAAATGGTGCGCCGGGTCGAACTGACCGGGCCGCAGCGCGACCTGTACGAAACCGTGCGCCTGGCGATGGACAAGAAGGTGCGCGAGGAAATCGACCGCAAGGGCGTGGCGCGCAGCCAGATCGTGATCCTGGAAGCCTTGTTGAAACTGCGCCAGGTCTGCTGCGACCCGCGGCTCGTCAAAACCATGCCGTCGAAGAAAAACACGGCGGCGATCTCGGCCAAGCTGATCGACCTGATGCAGATGGTCGACGACTTGTTGGAAGAAGGCCGCAAGATCCTCGTGTTCTCGCAATTCACCAGCATGCTGGCGCTGATCGAAGAGGAATTGACGGCGCGCGGTATCCGCTACGCCATTCTCACCGGCGAGACGCGCGACCGCTCGGCGCAAGTGGCCGCCTTCCAGCAGGGCGCAGTGCCGATCTTCCTGATCAGTTTGAAGGCCGGCGGTGTCGGCCTGAACCTGACGGCGGCCGATACCGTCATCCACTACGATCCGTGGTGGAATCCGGCGGCGGAAAACCAGGCCACCGACCGCGCCTGGCGCATCGGCCAGGATAAACCGGTGTTCGTGTATAAATTGATCGCGAAAGGCACGCTGGAAGAAAAGATCCAGTTGCTACAGCAAAAGAAATCGGAGCTGGCAAACTCGATCCTGGCCGAAGGCGAATCGCAAAAGATGGCGCTTACCCAGGAAGATTTGCAGGCGATCTTCGCGCCGCTGGCCGAACAGTAAGCTTGTCCGGACGCCGTGGAATGCCCGCCGCAAGCGGGCATTTTTTCGTCGTTTCGTCATTTACATGCGCACTGAACAGGATTTGGCGATATTGACGATGAAATGAAAGATATTGAACATATTTGCCAAGAAGGCAACTTTAATCAATCAGCAGCGCTACAACGCTGATCTATACAAACCCGCATTCCGAGCGATATACTCTTCGGCGGCTCCCATTCGGGCCGCCCGATATTTCCCTTTTTGGAAGGTGTGAGATGAACCGCAGCGCCAGCATCGACAGTTCCGGCAATGCCGGCATGGCGCTGTCCGAACAGTTCCGTGTCATCGCCGAAATCGGCGGCGACATCGCCTTCAGCATCGATTGCGCCAGTGGCGCGCTGCGCTATATCAGCCCTTCCATCGAACAATTAATTGGCTATTCCCCGAGCGAAGTGGCGGCCGGCATTGGCGCCGGCGCCGACGGTCCGCTGGCGGCCCTCTGCGCCGGCTTGCCGGAACGCCTGCGGCGCCTGCGCGCGGGCGACCGCAGCCGCCTGCGCCTGGTGCGCGAGACCGAATTCCACGGCGCCCTCGGGTATCCGGTGCCGGCCGAGATCATCTCGTGCGTGCTGTGCGGCGACGATGGCGAACCGCAGGCGCTGGTCGGGCTGGTGCGCGACCTGTCGCCGCGGCGTCTGCGCGAAGCCGAGCAAAAGCGCTTCGCCAGCATGCTGAACCACGAATTTCGCACGCCGCTGTCGACCATCGACGGCGCCATCCAGCGCCTGGAAGCGACCAGCGCCCATGCCGACGAGGCGACCCGCGCGCGCTACCGCAAGATCGCGCTGGCCACCGACCGCCTGATCGGCATGCTCGACGATTATTTGTCGCCCGAGCGCATGGCCGGCATCGGCAGCGAGCGCCAGCCGACCTCGCTGGCGCCGCGCGCCTTGCTCGAAGAGGGCGCCGAACAGTTGCGCGCGGCCGGACGCATCGCCAGCATCCAGGCGCGCGAACTGCCCGAGGCCCTGCGTTGCGAGCCGGAAGGCATGCGCCTGGCACTCAAGGTCCTGATCGACAATGCGATCGCCTATTCGCCGCCCACCTCGCCCGTCGTGTTGCAGGGCCGCCTGGCCGCCAGCGGCATCGAATTGTCGGTGCGCGACCATGGGCCGGGGGTGGCGCCGGACGAACAGGCATGTGTATTCGATAAATTCTATCGCGGCCGCAACGCCGACGGCATGCCGGGCAGCGGCCTGGGCCTGTACATGGCGCGCTCGATCGTCGAAGTGCATGGCGGCCTGCTCAGTTTGATGTCCCCCGCCGGCGGCGGTGCCGAGTTCCGCATCTGGCTGCCGGTCGCCGGCGCGAAGCAGCTTGCGCGGCAAGGCGCCAGCCCTGATAATCGCGCGCCGGTCCCGGCAATGGCCCTGCCACCCGCTGGCAACCCACAATAAAGAAGATGGCTTACCCATGACGCAGATACTGATTGTGGAAGACAACGGCGATTACGCCGGCGACATGGCCGACTTCCTGCGCGAGCTCGACCATGATGTGACGGTCGCCACGTCCGCCGGCGAGATGTGGGCCGCGCTGACGCGCACCCCGGCCGCCGTCGTCGTGCTCGACCTCGGCCTGCCCGACGAAGACGGCTTTACGGTGATCCCGCGCATGCGCCAGCTGTACCCGGAAATCGGTTTATTGGTGCTGACCGGGCGCGTCGCGTTCGACAACCGCATCCTCGGCCTGCAGCTCGGCGCCGACCATTATTTGACGAAACCGATCAAATTCCCGGAACTGGCCGCCCATATCGAGGCGCTGGGGCGCCGCGTGCGTCCCGCCGAACCGGCCCCGGCGCCCGTGAAATGGACGCTGCGCGTTTCCGCGCGCCAGCTCGAGCTGATGGATAAAGTCATCGACCTGACGGAAAAGGAATTCAATTTCCTGCACCTGCTGACGATTAACACCCGTCCCGTGCCGCGCGCCACCATCGTGGCGGGCATGGGCGGCGACGATCCCGACGCCAGCCGCCGCGTCGACATGCTGGTGTATCGCCTGCGCAAGAAGACGCGCACGGCCCTGGGCCAGGAGTTGCCGCTGCGTAGCGCGTACGGCGAGGGATACAGTTTATCGGCGGGATTCACGCTCGCCTGAGCCAGGGTGGACGCGGGCGTCCAGCCTGCAAATCGGGGACATGGTCGGGCCTGAACCCGGCCGCCGCCAAATCAATGGGGGACATGGTGCCATCGGCGCGCTAGAATAGCGGCCATCCGCTTTTCTACCTGCGACCATGGCCCGCCAACCCCGCCTCATCCTCCCCAAGCAGCCGCACCACATTCTCCAGCGCGGCAACGACCGCCAGCTGATCTTCCGCGCGCCGGAAGACTACCAGCGCTTCCTCGCCTGGCTGGGCGAAGCGGCGCGCTTCTACCGCGTCGCGCTGCACGCCTACGCGCTGCTGCCGACCCACCTGCACCTGCTGGCCACGCCCGAGACGCAAGCGGGGCTGGCGGCGATGATGCAAAAGCTCGGCCGCTTCTATGTTCCCTGGTACAACGCCAAATACGACCGCGCCGGCGGCCTGTTCGAGGGGCGCTTCCGCACCGCCGTGGTCGATACCGATGTGCACTTCCTGATGTGCAGCCGGTTCATCGAATTGGCGCCCGTGCGCGAAGGAGAAAGCGGCGCGCCGGCCGCCTACGCCTGGTCGAGCTTCCGGCACCATGCCGGCATCCACGCGGACCCGGTGATCACCGACCACGCCCAGTTCTGGGGATTGGGCAATACCCCCTTCCAGCGCGAGGCGGCGTATATCGCGCTGGTGGAGCAGGGGATTGCCGCCGACGAACTGGCGTCGATCGCCGGTGCCGTCCAGAAAGGCCAGCCGCTCGGTGGCCAGGCATTCAAACTGGAGCTCGAACGCAAGACCCAGCGCCGCATCTTGCCGGCCAAGCGCGGCCGTCCGTTCAAGACGCCGACACCCGCTGCGCCTAATGACTAAGAACCTATCCCAGTAGGGAATGAGTCGTTGCTGACGCGCCTGACAAGCGGCTGCTGCGTTGCTCGTCGTTGCATGGCTCGCCATGCGGCCTCCTCGCGCCTTGTCCCCGCTTGCCATGCATCGTCATCAACTTCCTCCTCCCTACTGGGATAGGTTCTAAGCAGCAGCAATTTTCTGCTGCCGAAGCGCGCCGTATTCAAATTTCCGCAGGGAACAATCCCCTCATTTTTACGGAATCGATCCTGTCCCTATTTATTTAATCGGTAGCGGATGGGGGATTTAATTCGACTCCGACCCTTATTGTTCCTCTTGCCGTCTTTGTTGCATTGCACTATTCTCGACCTTCACCCCTGAAAAAGCTGTGGAGAGTCCCGATGATTGCCCAAGGTTTATACGATCCCGCCAATGAACACGATGCCTGTGGCGTTGGATTCATTGCCCATATCAAAGGCAACAAAAGCCATTCCATCATCGATCAGGGGCTATTGATCCTGAAGAACCTGGATCACCGGGGCGCCGTCGGCGCCGATGCCTTGATGGGCGACGGCGCCGGCATCCTGATCCAGATTCCCGACCAGTATTTCCGCGACGAGATGGCCAAGCAGGGCGTCGAGCTGCCGCCGCCCGGCGAATACGGGGTCGGCATGGTCTTCCTGCCGAAGGAACACGCCTCGCGCATCGCCTGCGAACAGGAAATCGAGCGTGCCGTGCGCATCGAAGGGCAAGTCGTGCTCGGCTGGCGCAATGTGCCGGTCGACGAGGCGATGCCGATGTCGCCCACCGTGCGCGCCAAGGAACCGGTGATTCGCCAGATTTTTATTGGCCGCGGCCCCGACATCATGGTCACCGACGCCCTCGAACGCAAACTCTACGTGATCCGCAAATCCTCGGGCCACGCGATCCAGGCCTTGAAACTTTTGCACGGCAAGGAATTCTTCGTGCCCTCGATGTCGGCGCGCACCATCGTCTATAAAGGCTTGCTGATGGCCGACCAGGTCGGCGTCTACTATAAAGATTTGCAGGATCCGCGCTGCGTCTCGGCCCTGGCCCTGGTGCACCAGCGTTTTTCGACGAATACCTTCCCCGAATGGCCGCTGGCCCACCCGTACCGCCTGATCGCCCACAACGGCGAGATCAATACCGTCAAAGGCAATTTCAACTGGACCCGCGCGCGCGAAGGCATGATGAAGTCGGCCGTGCTGGGCGACGACCTGCATAAACTGTTCCCCCTGATTTACGAAGGCCAGTCCGATACCGCCTGCTTCGACAATGCACTCGAATTACTGGTGATGGCCGGTTATCCGATCGCCCAGGCGATGATGATGATGATTCCCGAAGCCTGGGAAAACCATACCTCGATGGACGACAACCGCAAGGCCTTCTATGAATACCATGCGGCGATGATGGAGCCGTGGGACGGCCCGGCCGCGATGGCGTTCACGGACGGGCGCCATATCGGCGGCACGCTGGACCGCAATGGCTTGCGTCCGGCGCGCTATGTCGTTACCGAAGACGATCTGGTGGTGATGGCGTCCGAATCGGGCGTGCTGCCGATTCCGGAATCGCGCATCGTCAAGAAATGGCGTCTCCAGCCGGGCAAGATGTTCCTGATCGACCTGGAAGCGGGCCGCATCATCGACGACAAGGAACTGAAAGACACCTATTCGAACGCCAAGCCATATAAAGCCTGGATCAAGTCGGTGCGCATCAAGCTCAACGAAATCAAGCTGTCCGAATCGCAGCTGGCGCAAAACCGGGTCAAGGACACGCCGGCGCAAGGCGAAAAGGCGGCCATTTCCCTGCTCGACCGCCAGCAAGCCTTCGGTTACACCCAGGAAGACTTGAAATTCCTGATGGCGCCGATGGCGGTGCTGGGCGAAGAAGCGACCGGTTCGATGGGCAACGACTCGCCTCTGGCGGTGATGTCGAACAAGCTCAAACCTTTGTACAATTACTTCAAACAATTGTTTGCCCAGGTAACGAACCCGCCGATCGACCCGATCCGCGAAAGCATGGTGATGTCGCTGGTGTCCTTCATCGGTCCCAAGCCGAACCTGCTCGACACGAACAACGTCAATCCGCCGATGCGCCTCGAGGTGTCGCAGCCGGTGCTCGGTTTCGACGACATGGCGCGCCTGCGCAACATCAGCATCCATACCGGCGGCAAGTTCAAGTCGTATGAACTCAATATCTGCTATCCGGTTGCCTGGGGCAAAGAGGGGATCGAAGCCTCGCTCGCCTCGCTCTGCGCGGAAGCGGTCGACGCCGTCAAATCCGGCCACAACATCCTGATCGTTTCGGACCGCGCGATCTCGACCGATGTGGTCGCGATTCCGGCCTTGCTGGCCACCTCCACCATCCACCAGCACCTGGTCGGGCGCGGCCTGCGCGCCTCGACCGGCCTGGTGGTGGAAACCGGTTCGGCCCGCGAAACCCACCATTTCGCGCTGCTCGCCGGTTATGGCGCCGAAGCCGTCCACCCCTACCTGGCCCTGGAGACCCTGGTCGACCTGGCCCAGCACCTGCCGCACGAAATGGACCCGGCTGCGGCCGCCTACAATTACACCAAGGCGATCGGCAAGGGCCTCATGAAGGTCATGTCGAAGATGGGTATCTCGACCTATATGTCGTATTGCGGCGCCCAGATCTTCGAAGCCATCGGCCTGAACAAATCGCTGGTCGACAAATACTTCCGCGGCACCTCGTCGACGGTGGAAGGGATCGGCCTGTTCGAAGTGGCGGAAGAGGCGCTGCGTCTGCACAACCTCGCCTTCGGTCCCGATCCGCTGCTGGCCAACGCCCTCGACACCGGCGGCGAATACGCCTTCCGCGTGCGCGGCGAAGACCATATGTGGACGCCGGACGCGATCGCCAAGCTGCAGCACTCGACCCGTGCCAACAATTTCAGCACCTATAAAGAGTACGCGCAGATCATCAACGACCAGAGCCGCCGTCACCTGACGCTGCGCGGCCTGTTCGAATTCAAGATCGACCCGAGCAAGGCGATTCCGCTGGGCGAAGTCGAGCCGGCCAAAGACATCGTCAAGCGTTTCGCCACCGGCGCCATGTCGCTCGGTTCGATCTCGACCGAAGCGCATGCCACGCTGGCGATCGCCATGAACCGGATCGGCGGCAAGAGCAATACCGGGGAAGGCGGCGAAGATCCGCGCCGCTACCTGAACGAATTCAAGGGTATCAAGATTGCCAAGGGCGAGACCCTGGCCTCGGTGCTGGGCGGCGACCGGGTGGCGGTCGATATGCCGCTCGAAGAGGGCGATTCGCTGCGCTCGAAAATCAAGCAGGTCGCCTCGGGCCGCTTCGGCGTCACCGCCGAATACCTGAATTCGGCCGACCAGATCCAGATCAAGATGGCGCAGGGCGCAAAGCCGGGAGAAGGCGGTCAGCTGCCCGGCCACAAGGTGTCGGAATACATTGCCTCCTTGCGCTTCTCGGTGCCGGGTGTCGGCCTGATTTCTCCGCCGCCGCACCACGACATTTATTCGATCGAAGACCTGGCGCAACTGATCCACGATCTGAAAAACGCGAATCCGCGCGCCTCGATTTCCGTGAAACTGGTCTCGGAAGTCGGGATCGGCACGGTGGCCGCGGGCGTCTCGAAAGCCAAGGCCGACCACGTGGTCGTCGCCGGCCACGATGGCGGCACCGGCGCCTCGCCGCTGTCCTCAGTGAAGCACGCGGGCACGCCGTGGGAACTGGGCCTGGCCGAAACCCAGCAGACCCTGGTGCTCAACGGGCTGCGCAGCCGGATCCGGGTCCAGGCCGACGGCCAGATGAAGACCGGGCGCGACGTCGTGATCGCCGCCATGCTCGGGGCCGACGAGATCGGTTTTGCGACGGCGCCGCTGGTGGTCGAAGGCTGCATCATGATGCGCAAGTGCCACCTGAACACTTGCCCGGTGGGCGTGGCCACGCAAGACCCGGTCTTGCGCGCCAAGTTCCAGGGCAAACCCGAGCACGTCGTGAATTACTTCTTCTTCGTCGCCGAAGAAGCGCGCCAGTTGATGGCCCAGCTCGGCATCCGGACCTATGATGAACTGATCGGCCGCGCCGACCTGCTCGATAAATCGAGCGCCATTACGCACTGGAAGGCGCAGGGCCTGGACTTCTCGAACATCTTCTATCAGCCGAAGACGGATTCCCAAAGCAACCTGTTCCATACCAGCGAGCAAGACCACGCGCTGGACCGCGCGCTCGACCATAAACTGATCGCGCAAGCCAAGGCCGCGCTGGAAAAGGGAGAACGCGTGTCCTTCATTTCTCCGGTACGCAACGTCAACCGCACGGTCGGCACCATGCTCTCGGGCGAAGTGGCCAAGCGTTACGGCCATGCCGGCTTGCCGGACGACACCATCCACATCCAGCTGCAAGGCACGGCCGGCCAGTCGGCGGCCGCCTTCCTGGCCGCCGGCATCACGCTCGACCTGGTGGGAGAGGGCAACGACTACGTCGGCAAGGGGCTCTCCGGCGGCCGCGTGATCGTGCGTCCGAACACGGAATTCCGCGGCTGGGCGGTGGACAACATCATTGTCGGCAATACCGTGCTGTACGGCGCGATTTCCGGCGAAGCCTTCTTCAATGGCGTGGCCGGCGAACGTTTCGCCGTTCGTAATTCCGGCGCGACGACGGTGGTCGAAGGCTGCGGCGACCACGGCTGCGAATACATGACCGGCGGCACGGTCGTCGTTCTGGGCGAGACCGGACGCAATTTCGCCGCCGGCATGTCGGGCGGCGTGGCCTATGTCTACGATCCGAAGGACGAGTTCGAGGGCCGCTGCAACACGACCATGGTGAACCTGGAACGGGTCGTATCGACCAAGGAACAGGGCGATGTCTCCGGCTGGCACAGCCAGAGCCGCGGGCTGGAGCGGGAATCGGACGAAGTCATCCTGCGCCGCCTGATCGAACGCCATTTCAAGTACACCGGCAGCACCCGTGCCCGCAACCTGCTCGACGACTGGGCCAACAGCCGCGGCAAGTTCGTCAAAGTCTTCCCGACCGAATACAAGCGCGCGCTGGAAGAAATGCACAACAGCAGCATGGAAGAAGCGAACGACAAGATCGAGCTGGCGGCTTGAGCGTACCTGGCACAAGATTAAAAGGATAAAACGTGGGCAAAATTACCGGCTTCATGGAATTCGAACGGCAGGAAGAAGATCACCTGGACCCTGCCGCACGCGTCAAGAACTACAAGGAATTCACCATCACCCTGAGCGACGGCCAGGCCAAGCTGCAAGGCGCGCGCTGCATGGATTGCGGCATCCCGTTCTGCAACACGGGCTGCCCGGTGAACAACCAGATCCCGGACTGGAACGACCTGGTGTATCACAACAATTACCGGGCCGCGATCGACAACCTGCATTCGACGAATAATTTTCCCGAGGTGACCGGCCGCATTTGCCCGGCGCCCTGCGAATCGGCGTGCACGCTCGGCATCAACGACGAGCCGGTCGGCATCAAGTCGATCGAGCGCAAGATCGCCGATGCCGCCTGGGAACACGGCTATGTCGTGCCGCAGCCGCCGTCGGTGAAAACCGGCAAGCGGGTCGCCGTGGTCGGTTCGGGCCCCGCCGGCCTGGCCGCCGCCCAGCAACTGGCGCGCGCCGGCCACGACGTGACGGTATTCGAGAAGAGCGACCGCATCGGCGGCCTGCTGCGCTACGGCATCCCCGACTTCAAAATGGAAAAGGGCTTGATCGACCGCAGGGTGGAACAAATGCAGGCCGAGGGCGTGACATTCCGCACCAGCGTCCTGATCGGCAAGGATTTCCCTGCCACGGTCAGCAACATGGCGCGCGACACGATCTTCCCCGAAACCCTGAGCGCCGATTTCGACGCCGTCGTCATGGCCGGCGGCGCCGAGCAGCCGCGCGATTTACCGGTACCGGGGCGCGAACTCAAAGGCGTGCATTTCGCGATGGATTTCCTGCCCCAGCAAAACCGGGTCAACGCGGGCGATAAACTGAAAGACCAGCTGAAAGCGACCGGTAAACACGTGGTCGTGATCGGCGGCGGCGATACGGGTTCGGACTGTGTCGGCACCTCGAACCGCCATGGCGCGGCCAGCGTCACCCAGTTCGAACTGATGCCGATGCCGCCCGAGCACGAAAACAAACCCCTGGTCTGGCCGTACTGGCCGACCAAGCTGCGCACTTCGTCCTCGCACGAGGAAGGCTGCGAGCGCGATTTCGCCGTGGCCACCAAACGCCTGGAAGGCAAGAACGGAAAAGTGGAAAAACTGATCGCCTGCCGCGTCGAATGGAAAGACGGCAAGATGGTCGAAGTGGCGGACAGCGAATTCGAGATGAAAGCCGACCTGGTGCTGCTGGCCATGGGCTTTGTTTCTCCGGTACAGCAGGTGCTGGACGCCTTTGGCGTGCAAAAAGATGCACGCGGCAACGCGCGCGCCACGACCGACGGCGAGACTTGCTACCAGAGTTCGGTGCCGAAGGTGTTCGTTGCCGGCGACATGCGCCGCGGCCAGTCGCTGGTCGTGTGGGCGATTCGGGAAGGTCGCCAGTGCGCCCGCGCGGTGGATGAGTTCTTGATGGGGGTCTCGGTCCTGCCGCGCTAAGGAAAACGGGCAAGACGCAAACGGTCGGGAATGGATGGTGGCGTGGGGACGCCACCATACCCAGAAACATTGATTCTAACCAACAAATCGAAAGCTTGTCATTTATGCATATCACAGCAAAAACAATGACTTGCGGAATGAAATAGCTGACTTTTAGGTTATTAGTGTTGTAGCAATACGTCGGAACCGGGATTGAAACGGGGCTGTCCCAAGCAGAGCTTGCCGTTTCTGCACTACAATACGAGATTCCCCAATCCGACTATCCCCCTGTGTCTAACCTTGTAGAAATACGTGATCTGGAGTTCGCCTACGGCGATCGCAAGATCCTGTCGAACCTGCGCATGGATTTCCCTCGTGGCAAGCTCATTGCCGTCATGGGTGGTTCCGGCTGCGGCAAGACCACGGTCTTGCGTCTGATTGGCGGGCAGATCCGTCCCCAGCGCGGCGCGGTCCGGGTCGGCGGCGAGGTCGTGCACGAGCTGCGCACCGATGGGCTGTATCGCCTGCGCCGCAAGATGGGCATGCTGTTCCAGTTCGGCGCCTTGTTTACCGACTTGACGATTTTCGACAACGTCGCCTTCCCGCTGCGCGAACATACCGATTTGCCGGAAGAGCTGATCCGCGACCTGGTGCTGATGAAGCTCAACGCCGTCGGCCTGCGCAACGCCTCGAAACTGAAACCGGGCGAAATTTCCGGCGGCATGGCGCGTCGCGTCGCCGTGGCGCGCGCGATTGCGCTCGACCCGGAACTGATCATGTACGACGAGCCCTTCGCCGGCCTCGATCCGATTTCGATGGGCCTGACCGCGAACCTGATCCGCAACCTGAACGATGCGCTCGGTTCCACCTCGATCCTGGTCTCGCACGATGTGAATGAAACCTTCGCCATCGCCGACTACGTGTATTTCATGTCGGCCGGCAAGATCGTCGCCGAAGGCACGCCGGCCGAGCTGCGCGTTTCGCAAGATCCTTACGTCAAACAATTCGTCAATGCCGAGCCCGACGGTCCGGTGCCCTTCCATTATCCGGGTAAATCGCTGGCCGACGACCTGGGATTGGGAGCCAAGCGATGATCCTGCGTTTCCTGGAAAGCGCCGGTGCCACCGTGCGCGAATCGATCGAGAGCCTGGGCTTTGCCACGCGCGCGTTTTTCAATTTGCTGCGCTTTGCCCCCGGCGCGTTCCGCCGTCCGGCCCTGATTTCCGAACAGATCCATTTTATTGGTAACTATTCGCTGGTCATCACCATCGTCTCCGGCCTGTTCGTTGGTCTCGTGCTGGGCCTGCAGTTCTACGTCAACCTGATCCAGTTCGGCGCCGAAGACAAGCTCGGTTCGCTGGTGGCGCTGTCGCTGATCCGCGAACTCGGCCCGGTGGTGACGGCCTTGCTGTTCGCGGGCCGCGCCGGTACTTCCTTGACCGCCGAAATCGGCCTGATGAAGGCCGGCGAACAGTTGTCGGCCATGGAAATGATGGCGGTCAACCCGGTGCAGCGCGTGCTGGCGCCCCGGTTCTGGGGTGGCGTGATCGCCATGCCGGTGCTGGCGGCCGTGTTCTCGGCGGTCGGCATCATGGGCAGCTACCTGGTCGCCGTCAAAATGCTGAGTCTGGATGAAGGCGCGTTCTGGTCGCAGATGCAGGCCGGCGTCGATGTCAACCGCGATGTGGTCAGCAGCGTCATCAAAAGCTTCGTGTTCGGCATCGCCGTGACCTTTACCGCCGTGTTCCAGGGTTACCACGTCAAGCCGACCCCGGCCGACGTGGCGCGCGCCACCACGCGCACCGTCGTCATTGCCTCGCTGCTGGTGCTGGGGCTGGACTTCGTGATGACGGCCCTGATGTTCACACAATAAATAGCAAACAAATAAGAATCGCTTCGTTTGGCCGCGCACAGACGGCCTGAATATTAGGAAATATTATGCACCGTAAAATCATCGATATCTGGGTCGGCTTGTTCGTCCTGTTGGGCGCTGCCGCTGTGTTGTTTTTGGCACTGCAGGCAGGGAACATGAGCTCGCTCTCGTTTGCCGAGACCTACGCCGTCACCGGTAAATTCGATAACATTGGTGGATTGAAGCCGCAGGCGCCAGTCAAGAGCGCCGGGGTCGTTGTCGGCCGGGTGGGCGACATCAGTTTCGACGATAAAACCTACCAGGCCATGGTGCGCCTTGACCTGGACCCGAACTACAAGTTCCCGAAAGATTCGTCGCTCAAGATTCTGACCGCGGGTCTGCTGGGCGAGCAATACATCGGCATCGAACCGGGCGGCGACACGAAAAATCTCGTCGACGGCGATCGCATTAACCGTACGCAATCGGCCACCGTGCTGGAAGACCTGATCAATCAGTTCATCTACAGCAAGGCTGCCGACGGAAAAGAAAGCAGCAAATGAACAGCAAAAACATGAAAAGCCTGCCACGTTGGACCGCCATGACCCTGGCGGCAGCCGCCTGCGCGCTGGCGGCCGGTTGCGCCACCCCGAGCAACCCGCAAGACCCGCTCGAAAAATTCAACCGCGCTACCTTCGCCTTCAACGACACGGTCGATCGCGTGGCCCTCAAGCCGGCCGCGACCGCGTACAAGAAAGTGCTGCCGGGCTTCGTGCAAACCGGTGTCAGCAATTTCTTCGGTAACTTGTCGGACATCTGGAGCTCGGCGAATAACCTGATGCAGGGCAAGGGCGAAGACGGCGCGACCGATTTCATGCGCTTCGCCCTGAATTCCACCTTCGGCATCGCCGGCATCCTCGACATCGCGTCGGAAGCGGGCTTGCAGAAACACAACGAAGATTTCGGCCAGACGCTGGGCGTGTGGGGCATTCCTTCGGGTCCCTACTTGATGTTGCCATTGTTGGGCCCATCTACGATTCGTGACACCGCTGCATTGCCTGCCGACCTGTGGGCCGATCCCTGGGCCTACAAGGACCCGGTGAACGTGCGCAACATCGGCATCGGCGTGCGTGCGATCGACCAGCGCGCTTCCGTGCTGGAAGCATCGAACCTGTTCGAGGAAGCCGCGCTCGACCGTTACGAGTTCATCCGTGACGGTTACCTGCAACGCCGCCAGAGCCGCGTGTTCGACGGCGAATCGGCTCCCGGGAAAGAGGCGCCGAAAGGCGAATCGAAGGATGCGCCGGCAGCCAACACCCAGGTCGTGCCTGCGCCGGCCACGAGCGCCACCGAAACGCAGCGGAAGTAATAGTTCGAAGGCCCGCCTGCAGCACGCATGACGCGTTGCGCAGGCCTCCTCCTCACCATTCAAAAGAGAGCTTATGAAACCAATCGCCCAACTGATCGCCACCGCAGCAACCCTCGTGTTCGCCACCAGCGTCATCGCCGCACCGGCCCCGGCCAGCAACGAGGCACCGGACGTGCTCGTCAAGCGCATCAGCGCCGACGTCATCGAGACCGTGAAAGCCGACAAGGACATCCAGGCCGGCAACCGCAACCGCATCATGGAACTGGTCAACTCGAAGATCCTGCCGTATGTCGACGCCGAGAAAATGACGGCGCAGGCAGCCGGCCGCTTCTGGCGCCAGGCCACCCCGGACCAGCAAAAGCGCTTGTCGGAAGAATTCCGCACGCTGCTCGTCTACACCTATTCGGGCGCGCTGTCGCAGATCAAGAACGAAACCGTCGAATTCAAGCCGATGCGTTCGGAAGCGACCGACACCGACGTCGAAGTGCGCTCGCAGGTGAACGTCACCCGCGGCGAGCCGATCACCCTGAACTATCGCCTGGCCAAGGCCAACGGCGGCTGGAAGATCTACGACATCAACGTGCTGGGCGCCTGGCTGGTCGAGACCTATAAAGGCACCTTTGCCGCCGAGATCAACAAGTCGGGCGTCGATGGCCTGATCACCAAGCTGGCCGACCGTAACCGCCAGCTGGCGAGCAAGCCGCTGAAGGCGCCAAAATAAACATGGCTGAAGCAAATCCCATGCTGTCGCTCGACGCCCTGACCTTCGAGACCGCGCAAGCGGCGTTGGAGCAGGGCTGCGCCGCGATCCAGGCCGGCGAGACCGTGTTCGACCTGGGTGGCGTGCGCGCCGCCGATTCGTCCGGCGTAGCCCTGCTGCTGGCCTGGCAGCGGCGGGCACGGGATGCCGGACAGAAGCTTACGTTTATCAATGTGCCGGGCAATATCGATGCCCTGACGCATTTGTATGGACTGGATGGCTTGCTGGCACGTTCGTAATTGCGCGCAATCGGCCATCCTCGTTGCAAACGAGATGGCGCTGTCAGGCAGGGTGGGCACCTGTGCCCACGCGTGAACGTCGCGTCATCGACAAGACAGGCAGCGCCGCCAGCTGCTCGCATCCTTGCTCCCCATGCCGCCAGGCTCTTGTATTTCCAATTTCCCCTATAATGGGTCGTTTCCCCGCCCGGTTTTCGCGCGCCTGTGCCGCGACCTCTTCGAAGAATAATGACAGCGATCCAGATTAACAGCGTCGAGAAAAGCTATAAGGGCTTCAAGGCCCTGAAAGGCGTTTCCCTGACCATCGAACAGGGCGAGTTCTTCGGCCTGCTCGGTCCCAACGGGGCCGGCAAGACGACCCTGATTTCCACCATCGCCGGCCTGATCCGGCCCGATGTCGGCAGCGTCAAGATCCACGGCCACGATGTCGTGACCGACTTCCGCGAAGCGCGCCGCAAACTCGGCGTGGTGCCGCAGGAACTCGTGTTCGATCCCTTCTTCACGGTGCGCGAGACGCTGCGCTTGCAGTCGGGCTATTTCGGCATCAAGAACAACGACAAGTGGATCGACGAGGTGATGGACAACCTCGATCTGACCAACAAGGCCGACGTCAACATGCGCGCCCTGTCGGGCGGCATGAAGCGGCGCGTGCTGGTGGCCCAGGCCCTGGTGCACAAACCGCCCGTCATCGTGCTCGACGAGCCGACCGCCGGCGTCGACGTCGAACTGCGCCAGACCCTGTGGAAATTCATTTCGCGCCTGAACCGCGAAGGCGGGCACACGGTCGTGCTCACCACGCACTACCTGGAAGAAGCGCAAGCCATGTGCCAGCGCGTGGCGATGCTGAAATCGGGGCAAGTCGTGGCACTCGACACGATGAGCGCGCTGCTGCGCCGCGTGTCCGGCTCCCAATTGATCGTGCATTTGAACAGCGGCGAGTTACCGCCTGACCTGCGCCACCTCGTCTCGCACGACGAACACGGCAATGGCAGTGGCAACAAATACAGCCTGCGCGTGAACGACTACGCCGAGGTCGAGCCGATCCTGGCGCGCCTGCGCGAGAGCGGCGCCGTCATCGACGAGATGCAGCTGCAACAGGCCGATCTCGAAGATATCTTTATTCAAATTATGGAAAAGGGCGCGCTGTGAGTGTCGTTTCTGTCGGTTTCCGCACCCTGTTCTACAAAGAGATGCTGCGCTTCTGGAAGGTCGCGACGCAAACCATCGCCGCGCCGATCCTGACGGCCATGCTCTACCTGCTGATCTTCGGCCATGTGCTCGAAGGCCGGGTCGAAGTGTATCCGGGGGTCAGCTATACCGCCTTCCTGGTGCCCGGCCTGGTGATGATGAGCGTGCTGCAAAACGCATTCGCGAATGCGTCCTCGTCGCTGATCCAGTCGAAGATCACGGGGAACCTGGTGTTCATCCTGCTGCCGCCGCTGTCGCACTGGGAAATCCTGCTGGCCTATGTAGCGGCCTCGGTGGTGCGCGGCGTGGCCGTCGGCGCCGGCGTGTTCGCGATCACCGCCTGGTTTGCGCACCTGAGCTTTGCCGCGCCGCTCTGGATCATCGTCTTCGCCCTGCTGGGCGCGGCCATCCTGGGCACGCTGGGCGTGATCGCCGGTATCTGGGCCGATAAATTCGACCAGCTGGCCGCGTTCCAGAACTTCCTGATCATGCCGGCCACCTTCCTGGCGGGGGTCTTCTATTCGATCCATTCGCTGCCGCGCTTCTGGCAGGCGGTCTCGCATTTCAACCCGTTCTTTTATATGATTGACGGGTTCCGCCACGGCTTCTTCGGCCAGTCCGATATCTCGCCGTGGACCAGCCTTGCCATCGTTTCCGCCTTCTTCGCGGTGCTCGCGGCAGTGGCGATCAACCTGCTGCGCGGCGGTTACAAGTTACGTCACTAAGTGCCGTCCTTGAACCGCATTGACTATATAAATTTAGGAACTATCGTGTCGACCACTCCAGAACTGATCCACAGCTATATCGAAAACGGCCTGCAATGCACGCATTTGACGGTCGAAGGCGATGGCCGCCATTTTTCCGCCCTGATCGTCTCGCCGGCGTTTGCCGGCAAGCGCCCGATCCAGCGCCACCAGCTGGTGTATGCGGCGCTGGGCGACCGCATGCGTGAAGAAATCCACGCGCTGTCGATGAAAACGCTCACGCCTGAAGAATACGGAGGCTAAATGGACAAGCTGCAAATCGTTGGCGGCAAACGCCTGCATGGCGAGATCGCGATCTCGGGTGCCAAGAACGCGGCGCTGCCGATCCTGTGCGCGGGCCTGCTCACCGCCGGCGACCTCGAACTGTCGAACGTGCCGCGCCTGCACGACGTCAAGACCATCCTGAAACTGCTCGAGCAGACCGGGCTGAAGGTCACGCAGCTCAGTGGGGACGACAGCGAAAACGTCACCCTGAACGGTGCCAACATCACCAGCCTGGAAGCGCCGTACGAATTGGTGAAAACCATGCGCGCCTCGATCCTGGTGCTGGGCCCCCTGCTGGCGCGCTTCGGCGAAGCCAAGGTGTCGCTGCCGGGCGGCTGCGCGATCGGTTCGCGTCCGGTCGACCAGCACATCAAGGGTCTGCGCGCGATGGGCGCCGAGATCACGATCGAAGGCGGCTACATCTACGCCAAAGCGAAAAAACTCAAAGGCGCGCGCATCCTGACCGACATGATCACCGTCACCGGGACCGAGAACCTCTTGATGGCGGCGACCCTGGCCGAAGGCGAGACAGTGCTGGAAAACGCCGCGCGCGAGCCGGAAGTGACGGACCTGGCGAATCTGCTGGTAGCCATGGGCGCCAAGATCGAGGGCATCGGCACCGACCGCCTGGTGATCCAGGGCGTGGCCGAACTGCACGGCGCCAAGCACGCCGTCATCTCCGACCGCATCGAGGCGGCGACCTTCCTGTGCGCGGTGGCCGCCACCGGCGGCGACATCGTCTTGACGAATACCCGCACCGACATCTTCGACGTCGCGCTCGATAAACTGCGCGAAGTCGGCCTGCAGATGGACATCACGCAGAACACGATCCGCGCGCGCATGGATGCGCGGCCGCAGCCGGTCTCGTTCCGCACCACCGAATACCCGGGCTTCCCGACCGACATGCAGGCCCAGTTCATGGCCGTGAACACGATCGCCAGCGGCCCGAGCCGCGTGACCGAAACGATTTTCGAAAACCGTTTCATGCACGTGCAAGAGATGAACCGCCTCGGCGCGACCATTTTCACGGAAGGCAATACCGCGCTGATCAAAGGCGTCGAACGCCTGGTGGGCGCGCCCGTGATGGCGACCGACCTGCGCGCCTCGGCTTCGCTGGTGATCGCCGCCATGGCGGCCGAAGGCACGACCATCATCGAGCGCATCTATCACCTCGACCGCGGCTACGACCGCATGGAAGTGAAACTCTCGAAGGTCGGCGCCGAGATCGTGCGCATCAAGGCGTGAAGGTGAGCATGAGCATCGCAACCCAATCGACCGACCCGGGCCTGATCCTGGCCTTGTCCAAAGGCCGGATTTTCGAGGACACGCTGCCGCTGCTGGAAGCGGCCGGCATCACCGTGCTTGAAAATCCCGAGACCTCGCGCAAGCTGATCCTGGCCACCAACGACCCCGGCGTGCGCGTGCTGATCGTGCGCGCCTCGGACGTGCCGACCTATGTCCAGTACGGCGCGGCCGACTTCGGCGTGGCCGGCAAGGACGTGCTGCTCGAGCATGGCGGCGAAGGCCTGTACCAGCCGGTCGACCTGAACATCGCCGCCTGCCGCATGTCGGTGGCGGTGAACGCGGGCTTCGACTACGAAAGCGCCGTGCGCCAGGGCGCGCGTTTGCGCGTGGCGACCAAGTTCGTCAACACCGCGCGCCAGCACTTCGCCTCGAAAGGCGTGCACGTCGACCTGATCAAGCTGTACGGCTCGATGGAACTGGCGCCGCTGGTCGGCTTGTCGGACGCCATCGTCGACGTGGTCTCGACCGGTAACACGCTGCGTGCCAACAACCTGGTCGAGGTCGAGAAGATCATGGAGATCTCCTCGCGCCTGGTCGTCAACCAGGCGGCCTTGAAACTCAAGCGCGAGCGGCTGCAACCCATCATCGAAGCCTTTGAACGGGCGTCGAAACAACTTACGCAATAAGGCAGAACCCCATGGCTGTACAGATCCGCACCCTCGACTCCACCCACGACGGTTTTACTGAGCAGCTCCATGCGCTGCTCGCCTTTGAGGCCGAGACGGACGACGCGATCGAGTCAGCCGTGGGCCGCATCCTGGCCGACGTCAAACAGCGCGGCGACGCCGCGGTCCTGGAATACACCAACCGCTTCGACCGCGTCACGGCGCCCGGCATGGCGGCCTTCGACCTCTCGCAGGAAGAACTGCAGGCGGCGCTGGACGGCTTGCCGGAAGCCCAGCGCGCCGCGCTGCGCACGGCGGCCGAGCGCATCCGCGCCTTCCACGAACGCCAGAAGCAGGAGCTCAACGGCTTCAGCTATACCGAAGCCGATGGCACGGTACTCGGCCAGCGCGTCACGCCGCTCGACCGGGTCGGCATCTATGTCCCGGGCGGCAAGGCCGCGTATCCATCCTCGGTGCTGATGAACGCGATTCCGGCGCAGGTGGCGGGGGTCAAGGACATCGTGATGGTGGTGCCGACCCCGGACGGCGTCAAGAACCCGATGGTGCTGGCCGCCGCCGCGATTGCCGGCGTGACGCGCGTGATCACGATCGGCGGCGCGCAAGCCGTGGCCGCGCTGGCCTACGGCACCGAGACCATTCCACCGGTGGATAAAATCGTCGGCCCCGGCAACGCCTATGTCGCCGCCGCCAAGCGCCGCGTGTTCGGCGTCGTCGGGATCGACATGATCGCGGGACCGTCGGAGATCCTGGTGCTGTGCGACGGCACCACCGATCCGGACTGGGTCGCGATGGACTTGTTCTCGCAGGCCGAGCACGACGAACTGGCGCAGGCGATCCTGCTGTGTCCGGACGCCGACTACATCGCGCGCGTGGAAGCGAGCATCCATAAACTGCTGCCGACCATGCCGCGCCAGGAGACCATCGTCACGTCGCTGACCGACCGCGGCGCATTGATCAAAGTGCGCGACATGGACGAAGCCTGCGCGATCGCCAACGACATCGCCGCCGAGCACCTCGAGATCTCGGCCGAGAACCCGCAGCAGTGGGCCGATAAAATCCGCCACGCCGGCGCCATGTTCCTCGGCCAGTTCTCGTCCGAAGCGCTGGGCGACTATTGCTGCGGCCCGAACCACGTGCTGCCGACCTCGCGCACGGCGCGTTTCTCGTCTCCGCTGGGCGTCTACGATTTCCAGAAGCGCTCCTCGGTGCTGCAGGTGAGCGAAGCGGGCGCCCAGACGCTGGGTAAAGTGGCGGCCGAACTGGCCTACGGAGAAGGACTGCAGGCGCACGCGCGCAGCGCGGAATTGCGCCTGAAGAAGCCATGACCGACTGGGTCAACCAGGTCTTCTGCGAGGATGCGCTGGCGGGATTGGCGCGCATTCCGGATGCGTCGGTCGACCTGATCCTGACCGACCCGCCCTACAACCTGGGCAAGGACTACGGCAACGGCTCCGACCAGCAAAGCGTCGAAGCCTACCTGGCCTGGACCGAGCAGTGGATCGACGCCGTGCTGCCGAAATTGAAACCGAACGGCAGCCTGTACATCTTCCTCACCTGGCGCTTCGCGCCCGAGATCTTCGTGATGCTGAAAAAGCGCATGACGATGATGAACGAGATCATCTGGGACCGGCGCGTGCCCTCGATGGGCGGCAGCGTGCGCAGCTTTTCATCCGTCCACGACACCATCGGTTTTTTCGTGAACCGCAAGGATTACTACTTCGATCTCGATTCCGTCCGCATTCCGTATGACGCGGCGACCAAGAAGGCGCGCTCGCGCTCGATTTTCATCGGCGCCAAGTGGCTCGAGGTCGGCTACAACCCGAAGGATTTATGGAGCGTGTCGCGCCTGCACCGCGAGCATCCGGAGCGCGCCGACCACCCCACGCAAAAGCCGCTCGAAATCATCGAGCGCATGATCAAGGCGTCCTGCCCACCCGGCGGCGTCGTATTGGATCCTTTCATGGGCAGCGGCACCACGGCCATCGCCGCGCGCGGCCTTGGCCGCCAGTACACCGGTTTCGAACTGAATCCGGAGTACTGCGCCATCATCGCAGCGCGCCTGGCCGCGCCGGCGCCGAGCCCCACCATCAAACAACGCAAGAGCATCGCGCGCGCAGCCAAGGCTGTGATCCGCGCCGCCAGCGCCACCGAGGAACAAGCATGAGCTTCATCGACAACCTGATCGCCAACGTGATCCGCGAAGACATCCGCGCCGACACTGCCTATGCCGTGCCCGACGCGAGCGGTTTCATCAAGCTCGATGCGATGGAAAACCCGTACGAATTGCCGCGCGAACTGCGCGAGGAACTCGGGCGGCGCCTGGCCGACGCGGTGCTGAACCGCTATCCGGTGGCCTCGTATGCGACGCTGAAGGAGAAAGTACAGGACAAGCTGGGCATCCCGGCCGGCTACGATGTCCTGCTCGGCAACGGCTCCGATGAGCTGATCCAGATCGTCGCGACCACGGTCGCCAACCAGAAGCGGCGCGCCACCGTGCTGGCGCCGGTGCCGGCCTTCGTCATGTACGCGCGCTCGGCCCAGTTCGCCGGCGCCGATTTCGTCGGCGTGACATTGAAAGCCGACTTCTCGCTCGACATGGAGGCCATGCTGGCCGCGATCGCCCTGCACCAGCCGGCCGTCGTGTTCCTGGCTTACCCGAACAACCCGACCGGCAACCTGTTCAGTATTGCGGACATCGACGCCATCATCGCGGCCGTCGGCGACAAGGGCATCGTCGTGATCGACGAAGCCTACCAGCCGTTCGCCGGCACCACGCTCATGCACCTGCTGCTCGCGCACGCGAACGTGGTCGTGATGCGCACCGTCTCGAAGCTCGGCCTGGCCGGCATCCGCCTCGGCTACATGACGGCGCATCCGCAGCTCTTGGCCGAATTCGAGAAGGTGCGTCCGCCGTATAACGTCAACGTGCTGACCCAGGTGGCGGCCGAGTTCGTGCTCGACCATATCGAGGTGCTCGACGCCCAGGCCGCCAGCATCATCGCCGAGCGCGAGCGCATGATGCCCGAACTGGCGGCGCTGGACGGAGTCGAAGTATTTCCATCGAAGGCGAATTTCATCGCCCTGCGCGTGCCGGACGCCGCCGACGTCTGCGCGAAACTCTTCGCTTCCAAGGTGCTGATCAAAAATTTGAGTAAAATGCAGGGATCGCTGGCCAATTGCATCCGTGTCACGGTCAGCACCCCGGAAGAAAATTCCGCATTCCTGAATGCCCTGAAGGCGGCCCTCGCGCCAGCCTGACTCGACGAGCTCCTTTCATGACCCGCACCGCAGACATCACTCGCAACACCAACGAGACGCAAGTACGCGTCTCGATCAATCTGGACGGCACCGGCCGCCAGAAACTGAACACCGGCGTGCCCTTCCTCGATCACATGCTCGACCAGATCGCGCGCCACGGCATGTTCGACCTCGAAGTCGAAGCCGTGGGCGACCTGCACATCGACGCCCACCACACGGTCGAGGACACCGGCATCACGCTCGGCATGGCGGTGGCCAAGGCCGTCGGCGACAAGAAGGGCATGACCCGCTACGGCCACGCCTACGTGCCGCTGGACGAGGCGCTGTCGCGCGTGGTGATCGATTTCTCGGGCCGTCCCGGCCTGGAAATGCACATCCCGTGGACGCGCGCGATGATCGGCAGCTTCGACGTGGACCTCACCGGCGAATTCTTCCGCGGCTTCGTCAACCACGCCGGCGTGACCCTGCACATCGATAACCTGCGCGGCGTGAACGCGCACCACCAGTGCGAAACCGTCTTCAAGGCCTTCGGGCGCGCGCTGCGCATGGCGACCACGCTGGACGAGCGCGCGGCCGGCATTATCCCGTCGACCAAAGGCAGCCTGTAAACACCATGGCGAACAAGATCGTAGTGGTCGATGGGCTGGGCAACCTGCGCTCGGTGGCGCAAGCCCTGCGCGCCGCCGCGCCGGAAGCGGACATCCTGGTGTCGAACCAGGCGCACGACATCGATGCGGCCGACCGCATCGTGCTGCCGGGGCAGGGCGCGATGCGCGACTGCATGGCCAGCCTGCGCGCATCCGGCGCCGAGGAGGCGCTGCTGCGCGCCGTCAGGAACCGTCCCGTGATGGGCGTGTGCGTCGGCGAGCAGATGCTGTTCGACGAGAGCGAAGAAAACGGCGGCACGCCGGGCCTGGGCCTGTTGCCCGGCAAGGTGGTGCGGTTCCAGTTAGATGGAAAGTTGCAGGCCGACGGCTCGCGCTTCAAGGTTCCGCAGATGGGCTGGAACCGGGTGCGCCAGACGCGCGCCCATCCCTTGTGGGACGGCGTCGAGGACGGCAGCTATTTCTATTTCGTGCACAGCTATTACGTCGCGCCCGAGGTGGCCAGCGACACCATCGGCGAAGCCGACTACGGCGGCGCCTACACCTGCGCCGTCGCGCGCGAGAATATCGTCGCCACCCAGTTCCACCCCGAAAAAAGCGCGGCCGCCGGGCTGCGCCTGTATCGCAATTTCACCCACTGGAATCCTTGAACTTTCACCGTTTCCGTTCACTTTACCGACAACGACCATGCTGCTGATCCCCGCCATCGACCTGAAAGACGGTCACTGCGTTCGCCTTCAACAAGGCGATATGGACCTCGCCACCGTCTTCTCCGAAGACCCCGCCCAAATGGCCCTGCATTGGCTGCAAAAAGGCGCGCGCCGCCTGCACCTGGTCGACCTGAACGGCGCCTTCGCGGGTAAGCCGAAGAACGAGCCGGCCATCAAATCGATCCTGCAAGTGGTGCGCGAATTCGCCGAAGAAAACGGCATCGACGAGATTCCGGTCCAGCTGGGCGGCGGCATCCGCGACCTCGACACCATCGAGCGCTACCTCGACGACGGCATCAGCTACATCATCGTCGGCACCGCCGCCGTGAAAAACCCGGGCTTCCTGCACGACGCCTGCGGCGCCTTCCCCGGTTCCATCATCGTCGGCCTCGACGCGAAAGACGGCAAGGTCGCCACCGACGGCTGGAGCAAGATGAGCGGCCACGAAGTCATCGACCTGGCCCAGAAGTTCGAGGGCTATGGCGTCGAATCGATCATCTATACCGACATCGGCCGCGACGGCATGATGGGCGGCATCAACATCGAAGCGACCGTGCGCCTGGCGCAAGCGGTGCGCATCCCGATCATCGCTTCCGGCGGCCTGCACAACCTGGCCGACGTCGAGGCGCTGTGCGCGGTGCAGGACGAAGGCATCGAAGGCGTGATCTGCGGCCGCTCGATCTACGAAGGCACGATCGACCTCGCCTCGGCCCAGGCGCGCGCCGACGAACTGACCGAGGGCGAACAGGCGTAACGCGCCTCGCAAGACTATGCTCGCAAAACGCATCATCCCCTGCCTCGACGTGACCGGCGGGCGCGTCGTCAAGGGCGTCAATTTCACCGAGCTGCGCGATGCCGGCGACCCGGTCGAAATCGCACGCCGCTATGACGGGCAAGGCGCCGACGAAATCACCTTCCTCGACATCACCGCGTCCTCCGACAACCGCGACCTGATCCTGCCGATCATCGAAGCGGTGGCCTCGACGGTCTTCATTCCGCTGACCGTCGGCGGCGGCGTGCGCAAGGTGGCCGATGTGCGCCGCCTGTTGAATGCCGGTGCCGACAAGGTCAGCATGAACACTTCGGCCGTGCAGGATCCGCAACTGGTGTTCGATGCCTCGCAAAAGCACGGTTCGCAGTGCATCGTGGTGGCGATCGACGCCAAGCAGGTCGCACCCGGCAAATGGGAAGTGTTTACCCACGGCGGACGCAACGCCACCGGCATGGATGCGGTGGAATGGGCCATTCAACTCGAACGGCTGGGCGCGGGCGAACTGCTGTTGACCAGCATGGACCGCGACGGCACCAAATCCGGCTTCGACCTGGGCCTGACGCGCGCCGTCTCGGACGCGGTCGGGATTCCCGTGATCGCCTCGGGCGGCGTCGGCGGCCTGCAAGACCTGGCCGACGGCGTCTTGCAAGGCCATGCGGACGCGGTGCTGGCCGCTTCCATTTTTCACTATGGGCAGCACACGGTCGGCGAAGCCAAGCGCTTCATGGCGGACCTGGGCATCCCGATGCGCCTGGAGTGAGCATGCCGCATTCGACGACCAACGCCTCCTGGCTGAAGAAAGTGCGCTGGGACGAAAACGGCCTGGTGCCGGTGATCGCCCAGGAAGCGAGCACGGGCGACATATTGATGTTCGCCTGGATGAACCGCGACGCCCTGGCGCGCACCGCGGAACTGGGCGAAGCCGTGTACTGGAGCCGCTCCCGTAAAAAGCTCTGGCACAAGGGCGAAGAATCCGGGCATACGCAAAAAGTGCTGGAGATGCGCCTCGATTGCGACGAAGACGTGGTGCTGCTGAAGATCGAGCAGCGTGGGGGCATCGCCTGTCACACCGGGCGCCACTCCTGCTTCTACCAGAAGTTCGATGGCGAGGACTGGCAGGCGGTGGAGCCGGTGCTGCAGGATCCGGAAACGATTTATATGAATACGAAGAAGACACCATGAGCACAACCCTGGCGCGCCTGGCGCAAACGATCGAATCGCGCAAGCCGGTCAACGGCGGCGACCCGGCAACCTCGTATGTCGCCAAGCTGTTTTCGAAGGGCGACGACGCGATCCTGAAAAAGATCGGAGAAGAAGCCACCGAGACGGTGATGGCGGCGAAAGACGCGCGTGTCTCGGGCGATGCTTCCGGGTTGCTGTACGAAGTGGCCGACCTGTGGTTCCATTCGCTGGTGCTGCTGGCAAAATTCGACCTTTCCCCGCAGCAGGTGCTCGACGAACTGGCGCGCCGCGAAGGCCTGTCCGGGCTCGATGAAAAGGCGGCGCGCGCCGACGCCTGATGGCGCCCGGCGGGATTGCCGCGTCATCGTTCTGAACTATTGGAGACAACATGGATAACTGTATTTTCTGCAAGATCGCGGCCAAACAAATCCCGGCGCAGGTCGTCTTCGAAGACGAGGACGTTCTCGCCTTCAAGGACATCAATCCGGCGGCGCCGGTGCACATCCTGGTGATCCCGAAGCGGCACGTCGACACCCTGTCCGACGTCACCGAGGAACACACTGCGCTGCTGGGCAAGATGCTGGCGCTGGCGCCCAAGCTGGCGGCTGAACACGGCGTGGCGGTGACGACGGACGCCGACGGCAAGCGCAGCGGCGGCTATAAAACCCTGATCAACAGCGGGCCGAACGGCGGGCAGGAAGTCTATCATTTGCACCTGCACATGTATGGCGGCGCGCGTCCCTGGCGCGGCCTGGGCACCTGAACCGGATTGCTAAGCTATTACTAAGAACCTATCCCAGTAGGGAGGAGGAAGTTGATGACGATGCATGGCAAGCGGGGGCAAGGCGCGAGGAGGCCGCATGGCGAGCCATGCAACGACAAGCAACGCAGCAGCCGCTTGTCAGGCGCGTCAGCAACGACTCATTCCCTACTGGGATAGGTTCTAAGCCGTGCCAGCGCCCGCATGGCTTATACTGGCGCGGTACGCTTCAATGATTATGGGCATCCGTGCCCGCTGAGGAGATAAAGATGGGTTCGATGAGCATTTGGCACTGGGTAATCGTGCTGGTCGTGGTCGTGCTGCTGTTCGGCACCAAGAAGCTGGGCAATGTTGGTTCCGACATCGGCAAGGCCGTCAAAGGTTTTAAAGATGGCGTCAAGGGCGAAGAAGAAAAGACGACCACGACGACCACGACGACCGTCCACCCGACCCAGCACGTAGCGGATAAATCGACGATCGACGTCGAAACCCGCGAAAAGCACCGTTCGTAATCCGGTCGGCGCACCATGATCGACCTGGGACTGTCGAAGCTCGCCATCATCGGTGTGGTGGCGCTGATCGTGATCGGCCCTGAAAAGCTGCCGAAAGTGGCGCGCATGGCCGGCACCTTGTACGGCCGCGCCCAGCGCTACCTGCACGAGGTCAAGTCCGAGGTCAGCCGCGAAATCCAGCTCGACGAGTTGCGCAACCTGCACAAGGAAGTGCACGACAGCGCCGCCGAGTTCAAGTCCGATGTCGAGTTCCACATGCAGAACAGCATCGGCGAGGTCGAGTCGGCCTGGCGCGGCGACATCCAGCCGAGCGCCCCGGCGCCGTTGGCCAGCATGGATAATCTCGAGCGCAAGGCGAAGGACTTCCGGCGCAAGAAGCTGGTCCGTTCGTCCGCCGTGCCGGCCTGGTACAAGCACCGCAACGGCAGCAAGACCCGGGTCCTGTCGGGCGCCGCCCGCGTGCGCAAGTTCCGTCCCGGCGCGAAATCCACGAATTCCTTTTTCTAGATCTACATGACCGAAGAAGCGCCAGTCGAAGAAACCTTCATCTCCCACCTCATCGAACTGCGCGATCGCCTGGTGAAAGCCATCATCGGCGTGGCGATCATCTGTATCGGCTTGATGATCTGGCCGGGGCCGAAGGAAATCTACGACTTCCTCGCCGAGCCGATGCTCGCCTCCCTGCCGCCCGGTGCGAAGATGATCGCCACCGGCGTCGTCGCGCCCTTCCTGGTGCCGATGAAGGTCACCTTGATGTTCGCCCTGATCGTCGCGCTGCCCTGGGTCTTCTACCAGATGTGGGCCTTCGTCGCCCCCGGCCTGTACACCCACGAAAAGCGCCTGGTGCTGCCGCTGGTGTTCTCGTCCTCGCTGCTGTTCATCGGCGGCGTCGCCTTCTGCTACTTCCTCGTCTTCGGCCGCGTGTTCCACTTCATCGCCGAATTCGCGCCGTCCTCGATCGCCGTGATGCCCGATATCGAAAACTACCTCGACTTCGTGATGTCGATGTGCCTGGCCTTCGGCGCCACCTTCGAGGTGCCGGTGGTGGTCGTGATCCTGGTGCGCATGGGGATCGTCAGCGTCGAAAAACTGAAATCGATCCGCCCCTACATCATCGTCGGCGCCTTCGTCATCGCCGCCATCGTCACCCCGCCGGACGTGGTCAGCCAGCTCTCGCTGGCCATTCCGATGTGCCTGTTGTTCGAGCTGGGTTTGCTGGTCTCGCCGCTGTTCGTGCGCATGACGCAGGCGCCGGAAGAGCCGGCGTAAAGGTCGCGTAACACCTCAACCAAGCCGGGCTCGCCCGGCTTTTTGTTTACCCGCCTGGTGTGATCGAACCAAGCTGCGCCACTACCTCGGCCTCGCGCCCGGCGCCGATCAATTCGGCCGGCGTCCTGCCCGCGAAAGCCGCCAGCGGCGCCTCCATCCAGGCGCTGGCCGCGGCGTCGCTGCCCAGCACGCGCCGCACGTCGTGCATGACGGTGTAATAAGTCTGCGCCTTGCGTGACTGCGCCTCGAAACGGGCGCGCAGCGCGCCCAGGGAGTCGGGCGTGACGGGTGCGTCTTGGGTCATGACAATCCTATGCTAAGAGTGATTATTCCTGGTCCGCCGTCACCAGCGCCGCGGCCAGGTCGCGCAACTGCGCCGCCAGGGTCGCGTCCAGGCCCGGCACCGACTGCGCCAGCACCTCGAGCGACAAGGCGATTTCGTGCGCACGTTCGGCCAGCAAGGCCGCGCCGGCGCCGGCCTGGGGCAGGGCCAGGGCGCTACGCGGCAAGTGGAAATTCATGCCCGCTTGGGGGCCGGGTGCGCCGCCGGCCGGCAAGGTCGTCAGCAGCACGCTGAGCGCGTTCAGCACATGCATCAGGCCGACGGCGCCATTGATCCGCAGCCGGCGCTGGGCGACCCCTTGCACGCTGCCGGTGCCGCTCGCGAGCATGCGCAGCATCAGGCCATCGGTCGCATTCGCCAGGTCGAGCACGCGCGCGCTGTCGGGCGCGTCGACCTGCACGCCGGGCGCCTCGCCAAGCGGCGCGAACATCAAGGGGTCGGCAAGGACGGGCCGGTGCGGCGTGAAGCCGGGATCGTCGCGCAGGAAGGCGTCGTATTCGGCGGCCATGGCGACGAAGCGCGCATAGTGCGACTCTTCGTTGTCCTGGCGTCCTCCCTCTCCCTGTTCGATGATCACGTCGACCGCCTGCAGCGCGCTTTTCAAATCGGTGACCGTTACCAGGCCGGGCAGGTCCATGATGGCCGGTCCCAGCTGCACGTCCGGGTGGCCGACAAACAAGGCGCTTTCGCCGAGACGTTCGGCCAGGGTGTCGAAACCCTGTCCGATGCCGCGGTACAGGTGGCCGACCGTATCAAAATCTTCGGCGGTGGGCGTGAGGCGCGTCCGGTGCGGGCGGCGTTCATAAGGGGCCGATTCGAAGCCCTGCGCCTGCGCCATCTCCATCCCTTCGGGACGCTCGAGATAGACGAAGTGGTCGAGCGTGGCGCGTGTCAGCGGCGCCAGGCGCACCACCAGGCTGGCCGGATGGTAGCCCGCGGGGACCGGGAAATTCTGGCGCCGGAAGTGGGGCGGCGAGCCGATGCTCATCAAGAGATTGTTGACCGTGGCCAGGTGCGCCATTTCTTCCATGGCGACGCTGCGGATCTCCTTGCGCCAGCGCTCGATGGCCGCCAACTGGTCCGGCGTTACGCCTTCGGCGACCGATTGCTTCAGGCGCCAGCCGGCGTACAGGTAAGTGCACATCAGGCCGTGCTCGATTTCGGCCGCTTCGGTCAGCAGATCAATGCGCTGTTCGCGGTCGTTGACGCGTACTGCATGCTGGTCGGTCGGGGTAGCCGGGTTCATGCAATCACTATACCGGAAGCCTGTTGCGGACCCGGCATGTGCAAAAAAACATCAACTTACTGAAAACCTGTCGTTACACGCTAACGCATTGATATAATTACGTTTTAACAATCTTGCGCATGCCGCAAGCATTGTCGCCTCTTCTCTTCGTCACCCAAGGAACCCTATGAAACGTCCTAGCTGCCGCACCCTCATGTTCATGGCCATCGCCGGCGCTTTCCCGCTGCAGGCGGTGTTCGCGCAGGAAACCCCTAGCGCGCAGGAGACGCCTGCCGCCACCAAGGAAGGCCAGCGCCTGGACGTCGTGATCGTGACGGCCCAGCGCCGCGCCGAGAACATCAAGGATGTGCCGATGGCGATCACCACGCTCAGCGGCGACCGCCTGGAAGCGGTGAGCGCCGGCGGCCAGGACATCCGTTTCCTGGCCAGCCGCTCGCCCAGCCTGAACGTCGAATCCGACTACGGCCGTTCCTTCCCGCGCTTTTATATCCGCGGCCAGGGCAATACCGACTTCGACCTGAACGCCTCGCAGCCGGTCGGCCTGGTGGTCGACGACATCGTGCAGGAAAGCCCGATGTTGAAGGGCTTCCCTGTGTTCGACGTCGAGCAGGTCGAGGTGCTGCGCGGCCCGCAGGGCACGCTGTTCGGCCGTAATTCGCCGGCCGGCGTCATCAAGTTCGATTCGGTGCGTCCGGTGCTGGGCAAGACCGAGGGCTATGTCACGGCCGGCCTGGGCAACTACGGCGCCATGAACGTCGAAGGCGCCTACAACCTGCCGGTCAGCGACACGGTCGCCGCGCGCGTATCGGTGCAGACCCAGAACCGCGACAACCGCGTCTTCAACAACCGTCCGACCGGCACCCGCGCCTTCGAAGGCTATAGCGACAACGCCGCCCGCCTGCAAGTGCTGGTGCAGCCGAACAAACAGTTCTCGGCGCTGTTCAACGTGCATGCGCGCGACCTCGAGAACAACGCCACGCTGTTCCGCGCGAATATCATCAAGCAGGGCACGAACGAGCTGGTCGACGGCTTCGACTACGACAGCTACCCGACCGACGGCGTCAACAAGCAGTGGCTGAAAACCAAGGGCGCCAACATGCGCCTGCGCTGGAACCTCGACCGCGTGACCCTGCACTCGATCACCGGCTACGAGACGGCCGATTTCTACAGCCGCGCCGACGTCGACGGCGGCTTTGGCGCCGTCTACGCGCAACCGATGGGACCGGGCTTCATTCCCTTCGTCGTCGAGACGGCCGACCTGCTGCCCGAGCACAAGCAGTTGACCCAAGAGTTCCGCGCCGAGTCGAACGTGCCGGGCCCGCTGCAGTGGATCGGCGGCCTGTTCTACTTCAAGGAAGACATCCGCATCGACAGCATCAGCTTCGATTCGCTGGCGCCGGGCAATCCGCAAAATCCGTTCTACGCGACCCAGAACCAGTCGACCAAATCCTGGGCGGCCTTCGGTTCGCTGAACTACACGGTTTCCCAACAGTTCAAGGTGCGCGCCGGTGTGCGCTACACGAGCGACAAGAAGGAGTTTTCGGCGCGCCGTGTCGAGGCCACGACGGCCGGCCCGTTCGGCATCGATAACGACTCGACCAACGTCAGCTGGGACCTGTCCGGCACCTATGCGCTGGACAAGGACACGAACCTGTTCGCGCGCGTCGCCACCGGCTACCGCGCCCCGAGCATGCAGGGCCGCCTGAACGGCCTGGGCGACCGCCCGTCGTTCGCCGAGGCCGAGAAAGCCCTGTCCTACGAGGCCGGCATCAAGCAGGAACTGTTCGACCGCCGTGCGCGCATTTCGGCCAGCGTGTTCCAGTATCGTGTGAAAGACAAGCAGCTCACCGCCGGCAGCGGCGTGATCAACATGAACCAGCTGATCAATGCCGACAAGGTGACCGGCCAGGGCGTCGAGCTCGACTTCCAGGCGGTTCTGACCGACTCGCTGCGCATGACCCTGGGCGGCAGCTACAACGATACCGAGATCAAGGACGGTGCGCTGTTCGTCCAGCAGTGCGGTAACTTCGCCAATACCGGCGGCCGCGCCGGCTGCACCGTGACCGATCCTGCCGGTCCGTTCCCGGGCACGGTGCGCATCGACGGCAACCCGATGCCGCGCGCGCCGAAATGGCAAGCCAACTTCAGCCTGCGCTACACGGTGCCGATGGCGAACGGCGACTTCTTCGCCTACACCGACTGGGCTTACCGCAGCACCTACAACATGTTCTTGTACGAAGCGCGCGAATACAAGGCCAAGTCGATGGTCGAAGGCGGCCTGCGCGTCGGCTACAAGTGGGGTGACGGCAAGTACGAAGTGGCCGCTTTTGCCCGCAACATCACCGACAAGGTGCAAGTGGTCGGCGCCATCGACTTCGACAACCTGACCGGCATCCTGAACGAGCCGCGCACCGTCGGCGCCCAGTTCAAGGTCAATTTTTAAGTTGACCGATCGATGATGAAACCGGCCCGTTCAGCGGGCCGGTTTTTTTTCGTCCGCGCCATGCGTAGGACAGCGCCTAGCCGCGAACGGGGCGACGCCGCATGCGAAGCACGCCGGTTTGCCCTTAGAGTAGGGCCTGTTGCTCACGAAAGGACGGAAATGGATATCGCGCATACCGATCGCCGCGCCGCATTGGCGCCGGCAAGCGCCGAACTGCCCGAGACGACGCGCATCGTGCGCCAGGGCGTGCTGCTGCAGGCGCGCCTGGGGACGGTCGGCGCGATCGAGTTCCTGAAAGCCCGCGCGGTCAGCGGCGCCGTGATCCGCCGGGTGCTGGCGCGCGAGCAGCTGCGCCGCGAGGACCAGGTCGCGCCGGCCCCCGTGCAGGCACGCCGGCTGCGCGCCTAGCAGCGGCAGCGGCAAAAAAAACGCCGGCGTCGAGGCCGGCGTTCGTGCGGGTCGGACCGGGTCAGGTCCCGCTACATTGCGGCAGCGTCTTGCGCGTGTTCAGCGTGCTCGTGCTGTCATCCGGCGAAGCGGTGTTGTCGGTGAACTTGCAGCCGTACTTCGGATCGGCCACCACCGACGGCGTCAGCACATCGTCGCCGGCCGGCTTGACGCCTTGCTGCTCCCATTTGACCATCGCCTCGAATGCGGACACCTGCTCGGCAATCGTGAAGTCGCAATGGCTGATGCCGCGGATCGCGCGCTGCACCAGCAGGTTCGAGGTGCCCAGGGCGTCGGCGCGCCGTTTATAGATCTGCTCCATCTTGAACGGCACGTACATGTCGCCCAGCGTATGGATGGTGACCACCGGGACCTTGATCTGGGCGTTCGTCTTCGGAATCCAGCGCAGGCCGTCGCGGCGCAGGCGGTTTGCCTCGGTCGAGCCCTGGACGCGGTAGATCGACGCGTTATAGGCCTGCTCCTCGGCGCTGACGGCAGGGTCGCCATCGAACTGGAACACGATGTCCCGGGTCGAGACCCCGTCTTCGCCCAGGATCCCATTGACCTTGCCGTCGCGGCCGAACACGCCCCAGACCGTGTTTTGCAGCGCGCCGGCGTAGGCGAAGTCGAACAGCGGACGGGTGCCGCCGGTCAGGTTTTGCACGATCTGCTTCAGGCGCAGGCCTTGCGCGGTCGGCACGGCCGGGCCGTTCGGGGTACCGCCGGGGAAGCTGGAGAACAGCTTGGCCTGCACCTGCGGGCCGATGGTCGACCAGTTGGCCACCGGCCAGGTGGTGGCGGGCATGCCGGCTTCGACCTGGGCCGCGGTCTGGTAGGCGGCGAAATAATCGAACAGTTCGGTGTCGCCCAGCACGCCGCACATCGGGACCGCGCCGTTGTAGCGGATGCGGTGGACGGCGGTGGCGATGTTTTCCTCGTCCACGGCGGCGGCCGTGATGTGGCCGCCCATCGACACGCCCATGATGTAGGTCTTGAAGGGAGCGGCCAGGGTGCGGCCGTTCTGGCGCGCGATGTTGACGAACTCGATCGCCAGCGCATTCGTGTCTTCGACGCCGGCGCGCACGTCGTAGTAATTCTTGCTGTAGCTGGACGCCGCCCAGGCATAGCCCTGGCTCAGCAGGTGACGCCGGATCGCCGGCGGCGAGACCGACAGGTTCGCGCCTTCGCCCGCATAGCCGTGCGCGTACATCACCAGCATGCCGTTCCAGTTCTTCGGCACCTCGACCTGGTAGCTGGCGTTGTTCAGCACGCCCATCCAGCGGTCGCTGTCGGGCGCGCCGGCCATGGCGGCAAAGGTGGTGGTGTTCTGGCTGACGGCGAAGGTGCGCGTGTCCTGGGCGCGGGTCGATTCCGGGACCACGGCGACCGGGATCGGCGTGACCACCGCCTGTGGAGGTTGCGCCGTATCGTCGTCGTTACTGCCGCAGGCGGTCAGGGCGAGCGTCGCCAGCAGAGGGGGAATGAGCCGACGCGATACGAAAATGCTGAGCTGCTTTTTCATCGATGTGTCTCCATAAATTATTGTTTTGCACCGCGAAACTAGAGTCCGCTTGGCGGTTTTAATTCTAGAGTTAAACGGAGAACAATGTAAGCAAAGCGTGCGGTAGTGGGCGGCGTGCAACGGATTCGTGCCAAGCGGCATCGACAGGCGAAAAAAAACCGGGGCACCGGCCCCGGCAAAGTCCTGCACCTGACCGGGTTACGGGCAATTGCCGATGATGTAGTAGCCGGCGGCGGTCTGCGCCAGTGTCGAGGTATAGAAGGTGTTGTTCAGACCCATGTTCTGGTTCGAGCCGTTCGCCAGCGCATAGCCGCCGCTGTTGTGGGCGCGCCCGGCCGTCACGTGGGCGTAATTGCTGGCCGTGGTGGTGGTGCAGGCAAAGCCCGAACTGGTGCTGGCGTTGAGCGTCGCCGAGCGCGCGCTTTCCACCCCGCCGTTGCCGAGCGCCGAGACCTGGTAGCCATAGCTGGTCGCCGCCGCCAGGCCGCTGTCGGTGTAGCCGGTGGCCGTCACCGGCGCGGCGTTCACCTTGCTGCCGTTGCGGTAGACGTTGTAGCCGGTGGCGCCGTTCGACGCGTTCCAGCTCAGCGCGATGCTGCTGGCCGTGCTGGCGCCCGCCGCCAGGCCGGCCGGTGCCTGCAGCGCGGGCGGGGACCCGACCAGCACCTGGGCGATGCTGCAGGGGGCGGAGGTCAAGCCGGTGCCGCTGTCGGTCGCCGTCACGGTGCCGCTGTAATAGCCGTCCGCGCGGCCCGTATAAGCCTTGCTGAAGCTGGCGCCGCTGCCGGCGGCGGCGTCGTTCACCGGCGTCGGCCCGTTCAAGACCACGGCATAGCTGCCGATGCTGCCGCTGGCCGCGCCGTTCACCGTCACGCTCGAACCGGAGACGCTGGCGCTGCACGAGCTCATCGCGGGCGGCGCCACCTGGGCCACGCGCAGGTTGTTCTTGAACCAGAAATCCATCACGAAGGCCGGATAATTTACCTTGGTCGCGTCGACATAATTCGCGTTCTGGCCGCCGCTGCCGGCCGGCCAGGCGTGGCCCATGCCGGTGACGGTGATCTCCGAGGTGCGCAGCTTGCCGCTGGCGTCCGTGTACGGGATGTTGCTGCCGCCGGTCGGCACCGTCGCCGTGCTGCCCTTGGTGAAGGTGCCGCCGTAGGCGACGCGCATCGCCGCCGCGTCGAGCGGGCCATAGCCCTGCGCTACCGTGTAGTCGTTGCTGCCCCAGATGACGCCCGCCACCTGGGTCGCGAACTGCGCCACATTGGTGCCGGCCAGGGTCTTGCAGTTGTTGCCGGCGGTGGTGGCCGTGTACCCGGACGGCACCGCGCCGATCTGCAGCGTGCTCACGCCCGGCGGCGGGCCGGCGTTGATGCCGACGCCGGCGAAGATGTCGGGCGCCAGGCAGCCCATCACCATGGTCTGGGCGCCGCCCGAGGACAGGCCGGCGACATACACCTGTTTCGGGTCGATCGCGTACTGCGGGTTGCCGACGAAGCGGTTGATCAGGTCGAGCAGCACGCCCGAGTGGCCGGTCGTCCGGCTATGGGTGCTCTTCGCCCAGTCCCAGCAGTGCGAGCCGTACAGGTTGCCGGTGGCGTTCGGCGCCAGGATCACGGCGCCGTACTGGTCGGCCACGCCTTTCCAGTTATAGCCCTTGTCGCCCGTGCCGTCGATGACGTCGCCGGCGGCGGTCTGGGCGCAGCCGTGCAGCACCAGCACCAGCGCGCGCTTGCCGGCCAGGGTCGGGCTGGTCGCGGGCCAGTAGTAGTAGCCGGTCAGGGCGCCGCCATTGACGGTATCGTTGGCCCATGTCTGGTTGGCGGACCAGGCGCCGGGGCCGGCTTGTACTTGGGCCTGGGCGCCGACCCAGGGAGTCAATGCGGCGAGCAGTACGGCCTGGCGGGCCGCGCGGGATAAGGAAAATGCCATATAAAGCCTCCGTTGCATGAAGCACGATGAGAAGCCCGGGCGTGAGGACGCGACGGCGCCGCAGCAAGCGCACCGGGTTCGGTATACGGACAGCCTGCGAATGAACGCTAGGAGGCGGGGGAGGGAAGGATGGTCATTGGGTTGTCTCCGCTGTAGGTATAGTTTTTTGTCGCGACGGGAAGTCGCCAAGATATTCTAGACCTGAAGCGGAGCCGCGCAAGCGGCGCGCAGGCACGCCGTTTGTGCGGTTTTGCACAGCGCCGGTGCGAACCTCAATCGCGCATCAATTCCGCGATCATTTTGACGGGCGCATTGCCGTAGCTGAGGAACTGGTCGTGGAACTGCTTCAGGTTGAAGCGCTCGCCCTGCGCCTGGCGGCGCTGCTCGCGCAAGTCCATGATCTGCTCGTAGCCGCTGAAATAGCTGGTCAGCTGCACCGACGACAGCTGCACGCGGCGCCACTTCTCGGTCGCTTCCTGGCGCGTCTGGAAGGCCTGGCGCATGAGCAGGTCGATGGCTTCCTCGCGTCCCATGCCGTTCACGTGCACCGAGTAGTCGAGGATGGTGTTGGTGACGCTTCTTAAATTCCACTTCGAATACATCAGCCACATCTCGGGCGCGTTGCCGCCATAGCCCGATTCGAGCATCATGCGCTCGCCGTACACGGCCCAGCCTTCGACCATCGCGCCATTCCCGAACAGCGATTTGACCAGCGACGGCGAACGGTTGGCGTGCACCAGCTGGGCGTAGTGGCCGGGGATCGCCTCGTGGATATTCAGGATCTGCAGGATCCACTCGTTGTATTCGCGCAGGCTGCTCTCGGCCTGCTCGGCCGACAGCCCGTCCAGCGGCGTCACGTTGTAATAGGTTTTGTCCTTCGGACGGTAGGGGCCGGGCGCGTCGATGCTGGCGCCGGCCACGCCGCGCTGGTACATCGGCGTTTCGCGCACTTCCAGCGGCTTGCCCGGGTCGAGCGTCAACAGGTCGTTCTTGATCACCCAGTCCTGCAGCAGCGGGATCTGGCGCCGGATCTCGGGGAAGAAGTTTTCACGCGCGACGTGGCGCGCCGAGAGGCGCTCGATCAGCATGCCGATCTTCTGGAAGCGGTCGTTCGGCTTGGGTTTATCGGCCATGGTGCGCGGCCAGAGTTCGTCCGCGATCGTATTCATGCGCGTGAGGAGTTCCTCGCGCGCGGCCAGCGCCTTGCGGTAGGTCTGCTCGGCGCTGCTGGCCGACTGGACCTCGAGCGCGAACTTTTGTTCATACAAGGCCTTGCCCAGCCTGAACGGGCGCGCCTTGCCGCTGGCCGACTGCGTCTTTTCCAGGTTGGTCAGGAAGTCGACATAGCCGATCACGGCGCTGCCGGCTTCGGCGATGCGCTTGGCGAAGAGCGCCTTTTCCTGGGCGTTCAGGATCGAGCCTTGCGCGGCCTGGCCGAGGTCGGCCAGCACCACCAGCGTGCCGGGCGCCTGGGCGATCGCCAGTTGCGTGTGTTCGCGCGTCGGATTGACGATCGAGGCCTGGGCCGCCTGGTAATAGGCCGGCACGTTGTCCAGGCGTTTCAGGATGGTGCGCAGGCGCTGCGGCTTGGCCGCGTACTCGGTATTGGCGATCAGGTCGAGCGGCTGGGCGATGTTGTACTGCGCCGGATTCCATTCGAATTCGCGCAGCGTCGTCAAACGCCAGCGGTCGGTCTCGAGCTTGTTGATCAGGAGCGCGAGGTCGGTGCGCTGGCGCGGCGACAGCTGGCGCGTGTCGATCTTGCGGAATTTATCGAGCCACTCGTCGGCGAAGGCCAGTTTTTTGGCGCGCGTGGCGGCGTCGGGAATGGTCAGGCTGGCGGCGGCGTCGAACTTGCCGACCGCAATACCGCCTTCCGGATCGACGCGCCAGAGCGCCGTCAGGTATTGCATGCTCAGGCTGTCGGCGCGGCGGTCCAGACGTTTTTCGTTGGAGGCCGGTGCGGCCGCCTGTTCCTGGACCGGCTTGGCCACGGCGACGGCGGCGGCAGTGCTGGCGGCGGCAGCGGCGACGGCCTTGCCTTTGCCCTTGGCCGGCTTGCCCTTGCTCTTGGCTGCGCTCTTGGCGACGGGCGCGGCGCCGCGCTTGCCCGACGCCTTCGATTTGACGACCTTGGCCGCTTGCGGCTTGGCGCTCTTGCTTGGCTTGGCGCTGGCCGGCGCCAGCGCGAGGCTGGCGATCATGGCTGCCAGCGCGAGTTTTGTTTTCATCATCGTATTCGGCCCGTAAAGATAAAAATGTCGGGGTGGCGCGCTGGCTAAACCAGCGCGGCAGCGCGCCAGATTAGCATTGTTAGCGCAGACTGCGCTGCGCCGGCTTTGTAACAAAACGTGGACGCCGCCTGCGTCAGTCGACGGCGCCGCTGCGGATGGCGCCCTGGTGGCGCGCATTGACGCGGGCGACGGCTTGCTTGCCGTGCGCGATATTCGTCAGCACGATCTCGCTGTCCTTGGTGAAGCGGTGGCCGATGCGGATCGTGTACGAGCGCGTGGCCCAGCTGCGAAAGCCGTTGACGAAGGTCGCTTCATCCATGTCGCGCCATTTCACGCCGCTGATGCCCTGCTTCCAGGGCAGTACGCCCGCCTGGACCCAGACCCCGAGGTCGTCCATGTATAGCTGCACGCTGCGCACCAGCAGGAACTGGTAGGCCACCAGCATGCCCGAGCCGACCAGCACGGCGAGCGCCGCCATCTCGTGCCACAGGAAGGCCAGCGGGAGGGCGACGCCGAACAGGATCACGGCCAGCGCCGCGACGCCGGCATAGGCCAGCCACGATTTCACGCCGATCACCTCGGCTTTTGCTGACACGAGCGCGTTCTGTTCTTCCATGGTCGGGTTCCGTTACAAAAGCGGCATCATCACATGGAATGCGCGCCGGCGCCAGATGGCGCCCCTAGCCACCGAGCCCCTGCTGCAGCATCGCCAGCATCTCGCCCGGCGCCATGCGCGCCGACAGGTCGCCGCCTTCGAGCAGGCTGTCGGCCAGGTCGCGCTTGTGGCGGTGCAGGTCGACGATGCCTTCCTCGATCGTATGGCGCGCCACCAGGCGATAAATCGTCACCGGCCGCTGCTGGCCCATGCGGTGCGCGCGGTCCGAGGCCTGGTCTTCGACCGCCGGGTTCCACCACGGGTCCATGTGGATCACGTAATCGGCGGCGGTGAGATTGATGCCGACCCCGCCCGCCTTCAGGCTGATCAGGAACAGGTCGCCTTCTCCGGCCTGGAAGGCGTCGACCCGCTTCTTACGCTCCTGCATCGGCGTGGCGCCGTCCAGGTACTGGTAGCCAATGCCGCGCGCATCGAGGTGCTTGCGAATCAGCGACAGGTGATCGACGAACTGGCTGAACACCAGCACCTTGTGGCGGTTCTCGAGCAAGCCCTCGACCAGGTGCGCAAAGGTCGCCAGCTTGCTGCTGGCGATGCCCAGGCCGGGCGCCACCAGCGCCGGATTGCAGCAGGCGCGCCGCAGCCGCATCATCTCGGCAAGGATCGCGATCGACTTCTGGCTTTGCGGCGCCTCCAATGACGCCAGTTTGTCGAGCGCTTCGCGGCGCAGCGATTCGTACAGCGCCATTTCCTCGGCACTGAGTTCGACCGGCAGCACGATCTCGGTGCGCGGCGGCAGCTCGGTCAGCACCTGGCTCTTGGTGCGGCGCAGGATGAACGGCTGCGTCAGGCGTTTCAAACGCGCGCGCGCCGCGCTTTCGGCACGTTTGTCTTGCGCCTTTTCGATCGGCCCGGCAAAGCGTAACTGGAACTGGTCGGCCGTGCCGAGCAGGCCCGGATTGATGAAGCGGAACAGGTTCCACAACTCGCCCAGGTGGTTTTCCAGCGGCGTGCCGGTGGCGACCATTTTAAAGTCGCCCTGCAGCGCCATCACCGCCTGCGAGCGCCGGGTCGCCGCATTTTTAAAGGACTGGGCCTCGTCCATCACGATCGTGTGCCAGCGCTGTTTCGCGAACAGCGGCGCTTCCAGCTGCAGCAGGCCGTAGCTGGCGACGACGACATCGAAATTGCCGGCCGCCTCGATCATCTCGGCGCGCGCGCCCGGCCCGAACAGTTTGATTTTTAACGTTGGCGCGAAGCGTTCCGCTTCCGCGATCCAGTTGGTGCAGACCGAGGTCGGCGCCACCACCAGGGTCGGGCCGTTCGGCGCGCGCAGCAGCATCAGGGCCAGCGCCTGCAGGGTTTTGCCGAGGCCCATGTCGTCGGCCAGGCAGGCGCCGACGCCCCAGTGCGCCAGGCGCGCCAGCCAGTCGAAACCTTCGCGCTGGTAGTCGCGCAGTTCGGCCTGCAGGGTCGACGGCAGTTGCGGCACATAGGCCGCGGTGTCCGCCATTTTCTTGATGTGCGCGCGCCAGGCCTTGTCGGCCTCGACGCCGCCCGCGCCCAGCGCCAGTTCTTCCAGCGCGAAGCTGGCCAGCGGGTGCACCCGCAGCACTTCGCCGTCGGCGTCCGTGAAGGCGGCCACGTCCAGCAGGCGCCGGTGCAGTTCATTGGTCAGCGCCAGGAACTGGTTGTCGCCCAGCGCCACGAAGCGCCCGTCGCCGGCGCGCACTTTATCGAGCAACTGGCGCAGGTCCATCACGCGGCCCTCGTCGATGGCGACGTCGCCGTTCGCCGCGAACCAGTCCTTGTCGCGTTTGATGTTGATGCGCACCGATTGCGCGCTCACCTTCTTGCTGACGCGGAAAGGCTCGCCTTCGGGCCAGCCGATCAGCACCCGGGACGGATCGATCTCCTGCAGTTCGCTCACCAGCTCGAGGCAGGCGATCGGCTGGCCGAGCAGCCATTCGCCGTGTTCTTCCTCGGCGCTTTCCAGCGCGCGGCAGTTCGCCACCAGCTGGCGCTCGGCCTCGCGCTCGGCGTTCAGGTCGCGCTTCGCTTCGGTGCGGATGCCGTTGAAATCGGCGATCACGCGCTCGGCGCCGCTGCCCGGCGCGTAATAGGCGCCGGTATTGGGCAGCGGGCGCACCAGGATGCGCATGCGCAGCCCGTGCTGATACGGCAGCAGGTGCACGTGCAGGCGCGCGTCGGCGGCGATCTTTTCGATATCGGCCGCGCTGGCGCCAATGTCCGACTGCACGGTGACGATCGAGGAGATGGCGCCGATCGCCTGCAGTACGCGCACTTCCGCCTCCAGCGGCACCACCAGCGCTTCGCCGACGATCGCGCCGATGCGGCGGTGCTCGTCGCGCACGCGCACCACGCGCAGCCGGGTCGGCGTTTCGCGCGAAACGACGACGTCGCCGCTGGTCTCATGCAGCGGCGGGCGCAGCGAAATCGTCACGTGCTCGCGCGCCGCCTTGACCAGCAATTCCGGCTCGCCCGGCAGCAGCTCGACCCGCGTGCCGGGGGCGTCGAACCAGAACAGCAGCGGGTGGCCGATCAGGGCCGATAAGGCCTTGTCGAGATCGAATTCGTAGCGCAGGCCGCTGCCGTAGTACTGGCGCGCCGCGCCAATGCTCGCCACCGCGATCACGTCTTGCGCGGTGAGGAAGTCGAGCGTGGCCGCTTCTTCGGTCAGGCGTTTCAAGCCCATCGGGCGGCCGCGGCTCCAGGCACCCTGGGCGTCGCGCTTTTGCTCGCGCGGTTCGAGTTCCTGCACGCCCAGGTGCTCGTCGTAGCGGATCAGCCAGACCAGGCGCGATTCCTTGACCACCTCGACGTTCACGGCCGGCTGCAGGTTGATCAGCGCGTTCAACTGGCGCTCCCACGGCTGCTCGCGCTCGAACCAGTGGGTCAGGTCGGTGAAGCGGTGCTGCTGGCGCAGGGCGATCGCGCGCTGTTCGTGCTTGATGCCGCCCAGCTGGCCGAGCAGGCCCGCCAGCTGGCTGCTCAGGAAATCGAAGCCGGCGCTTTCCGACTGTGCCAGCGCTTCTTCCAGGCGCGCGCGCTGGCCGGCCAGCTGCGGCATGCCGAGCCACCAGTGCAACAGCGCGCGAAACAGCACCGGCTGCAACGCCGTTTCCCAGTTGCGCGAAGGCAGTACCTCGGCGTCGACCGTGCCGCCGCGGATCTGGCGCAGCATGCTCAGTTGCTGATACACCGCGCTGTCGTGGCTTTGCACGGCGCGCGTGGCGCTGTCGAGATAGCTCTCGACCGCTTTCGCGTGCTTCGGGTCGGCGCGCCGTAGCAGGGCGGCCACGTACAGGTGGCCGCCGATCCCCGCGAACACCGCCTTGCGTTTGCCGGTTTCGCGCCGCAGCAGCTTTAATGCCGCCTCGAAGCCGGCCAGCGCTTCGTCGAGATGCTCGCGCAGCAGCAGCAGCAGGCTGCGGTAGAACAGCGCGGTTGAATCGTCCAGGTCTTGCAGCAGGACGCCGGCGTCGTCCAGGCGCCCGCACAGGATCAAATGTTCGGCAAGGGCGACGCGCAACGCCATCGATGCGGCGCCCTGCGCTACCTGCGCTTCGGCATACGCGCGCACGGCCGCTGCCATGGCCGGCTCGCGCTGGACGTGGTTGATCAGTACCGCGAGGACCTCGTCGCGCAGCGCGGGGTGGATGCGCTCGATCAGGTCCGGTTCGAAGGGGTGCCCGCAAACTTCGATGAGCGGGTGCAGATAGGCCGCTTCATGACAGCGCAGGCAGGCGCCCAGCAGCGGCGCGACGACGTTCGGGCCGTCGCCGCCGATCAATGCCATGCGCAGCAGCGCCACACCCTGGCGGTAGCTGCGCAGCACCGGAACGCCCTGCCAATCGCGCCGCAGCGGGTTGACCGCCTCGTAGATGTCGCGCATTTCATTGAAACGGCCGCTACGGAGCAAGAACGCGATCGCGGGCCACGCCACCGCCGGCATGACGACGGTGCCGCGCCCGGTGACCATGCTGGTCAGGCCGCGCTCCTGCAGCAAGGCCAGGCAGTCGGCAAGGTGCTGCTCCGAATCGAGCACGCCGAGCGCGTCGAGCTGCTCGCCCAGGCGGGTCCGGCCGAGCGGCTCGCCCGCCAGGGCCAGCACGGCCAGGATCGTTCTTGGAAGCGCCGGGCATTCCTCGAATTGCTGGTACAGGGACAGGTCGCTCATGCAGCCAGGTTCTCGATCTCCAGCCGCGGCAAGCCTGCGGGCAGCGCGATGCCGAACACGCGCAAATAAAACGCCAGCTCCGCTTCCAGCGTGCGCACGACACTCTCGGCCTTCCTGAAACCGTGTCCTTCTCCTTCCAGCGTCAGGTAAGCCACCGGCACGCCGCGCGCGCGCAGGGCGTCGACCATGGTTTCCGACTGCTGCGGCGGCACGACTTTGTCGTCCAGGCCCTGGAAGAAGATCATCGGCCGCTTCAACGCCTCCGTGTGGTGGATCGGCGAACGTGCCCGATACACGGCCTGCGCTTGCGCCTTGGGCGCGATCAGGTATTCGTTGTAGTGCGATTCGAACTTGTGCGAGTCGGCGTCCAGGCCGGCCAGGTCGGACACGCCGTAATAGCTGGCACCGGCCTTGAAGACGTCGTGAAAGGTGAGGGCGCACAGGGTCGTCAGGCCGCCGGCGCTGCTGCCGCGAATGAGCAGGCGTTCCGGATCGACCAGGCCTTGCTGCGCCAGGTGGCGCGCGCCGGCCACGCAATCCTCGACATCGATCACGCCCCATTGACCCTTCAACAGGTCGCGGTAGCGGCGCCCGAAGCCGGAGCTGCCGCCGTAGTTCACGTCGAGCACGGCGAAGCCGCGGCTGGTCCAGAACTGGGTGGCCAGCTTCAGGGTGCTGGTCGCCATGCTGGTCGGGCCGCCGTGGCCGATCACGATCAGCGGCGCCAGCTCGCCCGCGGGCAGCGCGAACGCGGCATTCGCCGGCGCATAATAAAACGCGTAGGCCGTGCGTCCCTGCATGCTCGGGTAGCGGATGCTTTGCGGGACCGACAGATAGCCTGCGTCCGGCAGATCGGCGATCGATTGCACCACGACGCTGCGCGCAGCGCTATCGGGGTCGATCAGGGCCAGTTCCAGCGCGATCGTCGGCGAGCCGGCCAGCACGGCTATCCGCTGCGGCGAGACGCGCAATTCGCGGATTTCCTGGTAGGGCGTCTCGATCGGGGTCAGGGCGCAGCCGCGCGTCGACAGGCGCCCCAGGCGGCTGATGCCGTCCTCGATATAGGTGCAGATGATCTCCTCGCTCGACCTGAAACCGTACATCGAGCCGCCGAAACTCCATTGCGGGCCGCCGAATTCGGCTTCGCGCGGGCACAGCGGGTGCACGACGCCGTCCTCGAAGCGGTACAGATTCCACCAGCCGCTGCGGTCGGAGACGAAGTGCAGCAGGCCGTCGGGCGACCATTCGGGCTGGCAGATCGATTCGTCGATGCCGCCCGCGACCAGGCGCCCGTCGACCAGGCTGCCGTCAGGGGCGATGTCGGCGACCCAGAGTTCGGTGCCCTGCCAGGGCATGCGCGGGTGGTCCCAGCACAGCCAGGCCAGCTGGCGCCCGCCTGGCGACAGGCGCGGCGCGGCGTAGAAATCGTTGCCGTCGACCAGGACCGTCTCGGTCCCGTCGAAACCGACCGCGCAGATGGTATTGACCGGATAGGCTTCGCCGGCCAGATGGTCTTCGCGCACCGCGACCAGGCGCTTGCGCGCGCGGTCCGGCACGAAGTCGGCGTAGCGCACCGCCTCTTCCTTCGTGATCGTCACGGGTGCGCCGCCCTCCTCGACCTGGTACAGGCGGTTGTCGGCGAAGTGCGAGAACCAGACCGTGCCGCCGTCGACGGCATACGCGCCGCCGCCATACTCGTGCACGCGGGTGCGCACGTTGAAGGGAGACGGCGTCGGTTCGGCGGCGGCGCCGGCGCGCAGGCGCTGCAGCGTGGTGCGGCCCGCTTCGCTGGCGCGGCCGGCCAGCCACAGCACATCGTCACCGTCGAGCGCGATCTGCGACAGCGGTACGGCGCCCGCCGCAACCACGGCGGCGCTGATCGGGGAAGTCCAGGTGCCGCTGGGGGCGGCCTGCTTGCGGGTCGGCTCGTTCATGGTGGCCTTCGGGGTCGATGAATAGTGGAACCGCATTATAAGAGTGCGGGCCGATGGGCGGCGTTCGCGGGACGTCGCAAATCGACGGCAAGGGATGCGATAATAGCCGTCCTCCGACGTCCACTATTGTCAGCCATGCCACAATTTGCTCCGCTCAAGAACGACACTTTCCTGCGTGCGCTGCTGCGCCAGCCGACCGAGTACACGCCTGTCTGGCTGATGCGCCAGGCCGGGCGCTACCTGCCGGAATACCGCGCCACGCGCGCGCGCGCCGGGTCGTTCCTGGGCCTGGCAAAGAACCCGGACTACGCCACCGAAGTGACGCTGCAGCCGCTCGACCGCTACCCGCTGGACGCCTCGATCCTGTTCTCGGACATCCTGACGGTGCCGGACGCGATGGGCCTGGGCCTGTATTTCGCCGACGGCGAGGGACCGAAGTTCGAACGGCCGCTGCGCACCGAGGCCGACGTGATGGCGCTGCAGGTACCGGATATGGCGTCGCTCGACTACGTCTTCAAGGCCGTCACCCAGATTCGCACCGAAATCAACGGCCGCGTGCCGCTGATCGGCTTTTCCGGCAGCCCGTGGACGCTGGCCTGCTACATGGTCGAAGGCCAGGGCTCGCGCGAATTCCACACTATCAAAAAGATGCTGTACGGGCGCCCCGACCTGATGCACCGCATCCTCGACATCAACGCCACCGCGGTCGCCCAGTACCTGAACGCGCAAATCGACGCCGGCGCCCAGGCCGTGATGATCTTCGATTCCTGGGGCGGCGCGCTGGCCGATGGCGCCTACCAGGAATTCTCGCTGCGCTACATGGAACGCGTGCTGGCCCAGCTCCAGCGCGAAAAGGACGGCGTGCGCATTCCGGCCATCGTCTTCACCAAGGGCGGCGGCATCTGGTTAGATGAGATGGCCAATTGCGGCGCCGACGCGCTCGGCCTGGACTGGACCGTGAACCTGGGTCGCGCCCGGGCCTTGGTCGGTGACCGCGTGGCCCTGCAGGGCAACCTCGATCCGGCCATCCTGTTTGCGTCGCCTGAGCAGATCCGTCTCGAGGTCGAGCGCTCCTTGACTGCCTACGGCGCGCCCTCGCACGGCACCGGCCACGTGTTCAATCTCGGTCACGGCATTTCGCAATTCACGCCGCCGGAATCGGTCACGGCGATGGTCGAGGCGGTCCACGATTTCAGCCGCCGCCAGCGTTCCCTCTGAGGCTGTCATGCTGCGGCGCCACATCGGCGGCGCCGGGGCAAACGCCATGAAACCCGCATGCAATCTCACACTTGTACACATGTTGCGGAGCAGCGCAATTTCAGCCTGTGGACATGTGCAAGTGTAGGGCGGAAATCATAAGTGGTTGAAATTGCTGGGATTTATCTTCAAATCTTGGCATCCATAACCGCTTGGAATCTATGCCGGCGGCATGCAACCCGCAGTTTCCCTAGCCTTGTTCACAAAGTTATGCACAGGCTGGAAAGCTCAGCAATAAAATTTCCAGCGTTTACGGGGACTTACAGGTGGCAGCGTAGAGTCTTGTTTAAATCTTCACAGTGTTCAAGTCTTTGCGCGAAAAAAAAGGGTAGTTATACACAGTCCTTGCACTGAGGGAAGAGTATTGCTGTGGACTACTCGCCAATTCGCAAGTCATTGAATATAAAGCGATTATTCAAAGGTGTTTTTGCTTGATCCGTATATCATTTGACTTAACGTAAACTTCTCCACCGGTCAAGCGGATCATTCTCCACAAAGTTTTCCACAGCTTTCATACAAGGTCGGACATTGGCGCACTGCATCCTTCGAATCGCACTCGACACACCGCTCAACAGTGTGTTCGATTACGGCTGGCCGCACGAGGAGGGCGCCGCGCCCCAGGTCGGCCAGCTGGCCCTGGTCAGTTTCGGGCGCCGCGAAGCCGTCGGCCTGATCGTCGCGATCGCGCAGGACACCGAGGTCCCTGCGGATAAACTGAAAAACGCGATCGCCGTGCGCGACCAGTTGCGCCCCCTGCCGGCGCAATGGCTGGTGCTGGCCGGCTTCGCGGCCGACTACTACCAGCGTCCGCTGGGCGAAGTGGCGCTGCCCGGCCTGCCGAAGAACCTGCGCCTGTCGAGCACGGTCGCACTCGACCGCGCCCTGAAGAAAATGGCGAAGCTGCCGCCGCCGGGCGACCCGGCGCCGACCGGCATGCCCGCGCTGAACCGCGAGCAGCGGGAAGCGGCCGATGCGATCGGCGGCGCGCGCGGCTTCACGCCCCTGCTGCTGTACGGCGTCACCGGCAGCGGCAAGACCGAAGTGTATTTGCAGGCCTGCGCCCAGGTGCTGGCGCGCGACCCGCAAGCGCAGATCCTGATCCTGGTCCCCGAGATCAACCTCACGCCCCAGCTGGAGGGGAATATCCGCGCGCGCTTCCCGGGCCTGACGCTGGCCACCCTGCATTCGAGCCTGTCCGAAGGCGAGCGCATGCTGCACTGGTTACTGGCGCACCAGGGCCGGGCGCGCATCGTGCTGGGCACCCGGCTCGCGATCCTGGCCTCGCTGCCGCACCTGCAACTGATCGTCATCGACGAGGAGCACGACCCCTCGTATAAACAGCAGGAAGGGCTGCGCTATTCGGCGCGCGACCTGGCCGTGTGGCGCGCGCACCAGCTGGCCATACCGATCGTGCTGGGCTCGGCCACGCCCTCGCTGGAGAGCTGGCACCATGCCTCCACGGGCCGCTACCGCAAGCTCGAATTGCGCGAGCGCGCCGTGCGCGACGCCGTGCTGCCGACCGTGCGCCTGCTCGACATGGAACGCGACAAGCCGAAAGACGGCCTGACCGCCGGCCTGCTGGGCGCCTTGCGCGCGCGCCTGGAACGCGGCGAACAGTCGCTGCTGTTCCTGAACCGGCGCGGCTACGCTCCCGTGATCACCTGCGAAGCCTGCGGCTGGATCAGCAACTGCACGCGCTGCACCTCGTTCATGGTGTTGCACAAGCCCGAGCACCGGCTGCGCTGCCACCACTGCAGCCTCGAGCTGCGTATCCCGCGCCATTGCCCGACCTGCGGCAACGTCGACTTGCAGCCGCTCGGACGCGGCACCCAACGCTTCGAAGAGGGGCTGGCGGCGATGTTCCCGGACGCGCGCATCCTGCGCATCGACGCCGATTCGACGCGAAAGAAGGGCAGCGCCCAGGAAGCCTTCGACACCGTGCACCGGGGCGAGGTCGATATCCTGATCGGCACCCAGATGGTCGCCAAGGGCCACGATTTCAAAAAGCTCACGCTGGTCGGCATCCTCAACCCGGACACCGCCCTGTTCTCGCAGGATTACCGCGCCAGCGAGCGCCTGTTCGCCCAGCTGATGCAGGTGGCGGGGCGCGCAGGGCGCGCCGGCCTGGCCTCCGAGGTGCTGATCCAGACCCGCTATGCCGCCCACCCGCTGTACTCGGCCGTGGTACGCCACGACTACGAGCGCTTCGCCGGCAACCTGCTCGAAGAACGAAGGCAGGCCGCGCTGCCGCCGTATATGTACCAGGCGCTGCTGCGCGCGGAAGCGCCGGAACTGGCGAGCGCGATCGCCTTCTTGGAAGACGCGCGCGACATCCTGCCCTTCGACGGCGTCACCATCAACGACCCGATCCCGATGACGATGACCCGGGTCCACAATGTCGACCGCGCCCAGTTGCTGGTCGAGTCGCCCTCGCGCCCGGCGCTGCAAGCCTTCCTCAAGCAATGGCTGGCCCTGCTGCGCGCGATGAAAAGCCGCGTGCGCTGGTCGCTCGAAGTGGACCCGCTCGACATTTAAATTTGAAACGGCGTATCGTTCAGGGACTATGGAGAGCACTATGAAGAAATTACAAGTCGACGTCGCCATCATCGGCACCGGCACCGCCGGCATGTCGGCCTACCGCGCAGCGGTGGCGCAAGGGGCGCGCACGGTCGTCATCGAGAGCGGTCTCTACGGCACCACCTGCGCCCGGGTCGGCTGCATGCCGAGCAAACTCCTGATCGCGGCCGCCGACGCGGCCCACATGCTCGACCTGGCGCCGGGCTTCGGCGTGCATCCGGGCGAAAAGCGCATCGACGGGCGCGCCGTGATGGAACGCGTGCGCACGGAGCGTGACCGCTTCGTCGGCTTCGTGCTCGACAGCGTCGAGAGTTTTCCGGTCGAGGACCGCATCCGCGGCCATGCGCGTTTCACCGGCCCGCACACCCTGCAGGTGGACGACCATACCGAGATCGAAGCGGCGCGCGTCGTGATCGCGACCGGCTCGACGCCGGTGATCCTGCCGCAACTAAAAGACGTCGGTCCCGGCATCGTCACCAGCGACGACGTGTTTTATTGGGAAGATCTTCCCAGCTCGGTGGCCGTGATCGGCACCGGCGTGATCGGCCTCGAACTGGGCCAGGCCTTGACGCGCCTGGGCGTGAAAGTGAGCCTGTTTGCGCGCGGCGGCAGCGTGGCCGCGCTGAGCGACCCTGAAGTATTGAGCGCGGCGCGCCGGACGCTGGCCCAGGAACTCGACCTGCGCTTCCAGACCGAAGTGGTGCGCGCAGAACAGCAGGGTGACGCGGTGCTGCTCACCACGCGCGACGCGCTGGGCAAGGAAACCAGCGAAGCCTACCAGTACGTGCTGCTGGCCACCGGCCGCGCGCCGAACGTGGGGGACCTGGGGCTGGAACAGACCGGCATCGAACTGCAGGAGAACGGCATCCCCGCCTTCGACAGCCGCACCATGCAGTGCGGGACCAGCCATGTTTTCATCGCCGGCGACGCGAATAACGAACTGCCGTTGCTGGCCGAAGCGGCCGACCACGGCAAGATCGCCGGCGAAAATGCGGGCCGCTATCCGGACGTGCGTCCGGGCCTGCGCCGCACGATGCTCGGCATCGCGTTCACGGAGCCGAACATCGCCACGCTCGGCAAGAGTTATAAAACGCTGTGCGAAGGCGGACGGCCGAAATTCGCGATCGGCCAGGTCTCGTTCGAGAACCAGGGCCGCAGCCGCGTCATGTTGCAAAACAAGGGGATGCTGCGCGTGTATGCCGAGTATGGCTCCTGCCGCTTCCTGGGCGCCGAGATGATCGGGCCGCGCGGCGAGCACCTGGCCCACCTGCTGGCATGGGCCGCGCAGGCGCACCTGACGGTGCCGCAGATGCTCGACATGCCCTTCTATCATCCCGTGATCGAAGAAGGAGTGCGCACCGCGCTGCGCGACCTGGCGGCGAACCTGGCGAAGTCGACGAATCACACGGATGCCGCCGATTCGGAGCCGGGGACCTAAGCCCGCTTAATTCAAGTAACTCGCGTCCAGGTTGCCCTGCTCGGCCATCTGGCGCACGATGCGCATGGTGTCGATATCGGCTTCCTGGTAAGCGGACTTCTTGAATTCCTCGTACATCTTGTTGGCGCCATCCGTTGAATCGCCCATGCCGTCGTCATAGCTGAAGCGCACATACAGCATGTGTTCGGACGGCGCCTCGATCGTCATGGTCAGGAGCGACGCGCTGATCTCGCCCTGGGCCGGGACTTCGTAGCGCACTTCGTGCAGCGGGCTCAGGAGAACGGTGTCCTCGACCACCAGGTCGCCATAGCGCAGGCGGCGTTTGAAACTGCCCGCTTCGCGCGCGCTGATCTCGCACTCGTCCAGGTGCGGCACGAACAGCTTCGGCGACTCGGCGCGGATTACCAGGCCACGCCAGACTTGCTCGCGGGACAGAGTGTCCATCAGCGGGTTCAGGGGGTCGTTTACTTCGATCAGATGTTCAAATTTCATTGTGTCGTGCTCGTAAAGGGTGCGGGGGGCGCCAAAGGGGCGATGGTAGCCGATCGGCGCTCAATTCGACAGCAGGATCGCGTTCTGGCGGCGCTGCAAGAAGGCAATACCGATCAGGATGGCGAAGGAAATCGCCAGCAATACCAATGCATATGCGTGCGCCGTCGCATAATTCAACTTCTGCGCTTCATCGTAGAGCGCGATCGAAGCCACCCGGGTCTGGCCCGGGATGTTCCCGCCCAGCATCAGCACGACGCCGAATTCCCCCATCGTGTGCGCAAAGCTGAGCGACACGCCCGTCAAAATCCCGTGTTTCGACAGCGGCAGCACGATCGCGCGGAAGGTCTGCCGTTTGGTCAGGCCCAGCGCCAGCGCCGACTGCACCAGATCGCGCCCGACGCCGCGAAACGCGGCCTGGAAAGGTTGCACGGCGAACGGCAGGCTGTACAGCACCGAGCCCGCCACCAGGCCGGCGAACGAAAACGGCAAAGGATGGCCGAAGACCGACATCCAGGCCGCGCCCAGCGGTTGCTGCGGCGCCATCAGCATCAGTAAATAAAAGCCGATCACGGTGGGCGGCAGCACGATCGGCAGGCTGACCAGGGTTTCGACAAAAATGACGCCGCGCATCTTGCTGTTGTTCAGCCAATTCGCCAGTGGAATGCCGATCGCCAGCAGCACGACCGAGGTGACGGCGGCCAGGCGCAGCGTCAGGCCGATCGCGTCCCATAATTCAGGCGGAAACTGCCAAGCCGTCATTCGGCCGTGCCCGCCGGCACACTGAACCCGTTGCGCGCCAGGATCGCGCGCGCCTCAGGCGAGCCGAGGAAGCGCAGGAATCCGGCCGCATGGCTGTTCGAGGCCCCGGCCTTGGTGACGATCGCGCCTTGCTCGATCGGCGCCAGGCCCGCGAGCGGCACCAGCGCATGGCGGCCGACGCCTTTCAGCTTGGTCGAATGCAAGGTGGCATACGAAATAATGCCGACTTGCGCATTGCCGGTCTGGACGAATTGCGCCGTCTGGGCGATGTTTTCGCCGATCACCAGTTTGGTCTGGACCGTGTCCCACAGGCCGTCACGCACCAGGGCCGCTTTCGCGGCGCGGCCATACGGCGCGGTGACGGGATTGGCGATGGCCACGCGCTTGACGCGCTCGTCCGCCACGAGGGCGGCCAGGCCGCGCGCCGGGTCGATCTGCGGGTCGAGCGACCACAGGGCGATGCGGCCGATGGCATACGGCACCGGCGCGCTGCTGGTGGCCGCGCCGAGCGCGATCAGCTGGCGCGGATAATCCATGTCGGCCGACAAAAACACTTCGAAGGGGGCACCGTTGCGAATTTGTGCAAAAAAGTTGCCCGATGCGCCAAGCGACACCTTCGGCTCGACGTCCGGCGCCGTTTTCCGGTACGCGGCAAGCAGTTCATCGATACAATAGCCGAGATCGCTGGCGGCGGCGACCAGCAACGGGCGCGCCAGTGCCGGGCCTGCGAAGGTCCACGCCAGTAACAGAATGAGCAATTTTTTCATGCTGAACATTGTAGCGCGGGGTCCGGGTCGTTTCGATTTCGCTTCGCTAGAATGCTCTTCTCTTCAAGAATATTTCCCATGTCCACTGCACCAAAGTTCGGCCTGAACGGGCCGCAAAGCGAAGCCGCGCTTTATCTGGACGGCCCCTGCCTGGTGCTGGCCGGCGCCGGCTCGGGCAAGACGCGCGTGATCACGCAAAAGATCGCCTACATGATCGAAGACCGCGGCTACGATCCGCGCACGATCGCCGCCCTGACCTTCACGAATAAAGCGGCATTGGAGATGCAGGAACGCATCGCCAAGCTGTTGAAACAGCCGAAACAGGCCAAGCAATTGACGGTCTCCACCTTCCACTCGCTGGGCGTGAAAATCCTGCGCCAGGAAGCGGCCGGCGTCGGCTTGAAGGACCGCTTTTCGATCATGGACAGCGACGATTGCTACACCATCGTCTCGGATCTCGGCCTGACGACCGATAAACAGGAAATCCGGCGCATCCAGAATGCGATCTCGCTGTGGAAGAACGGCTTGATTACGCCGGATGACGCGATCAATGCGGCAAAAGACGAGGACGAAGCCCAGGCCGGGCGCATCTACCGCAGCTATGTGGCGACGCTGGCCGCCTACCAGGCGGTCGACTTCGACGACTTGATCCGCCTGCCGGTGGAACTGTTCCGCAACAACGATCCGATCCGCGACCGCTGGCAGAGGAAACTGCGCTATCTGCTGATGGACGAGTACCAGGACACGAACACCTGCCAGTACGAGCTGGTCAAATTGCTGGTGACCGGCGTCGGCAAGAAGCCGATGTTCACGGCGGTCGGCGACGACGACCAGGCCATTTACGCCTGGCGCGGCGCCTCGGTCGAAAACATCAAGACCTTGCAGACCGATTTCCCCGACCTGCGCGTGATTAAACTCGAGCAGAATTACCGCTCGACGACGCGCATTTTGCAGGCGGCGAATGCCGTGATCGGGAATAACCCGAAGCTGTTTGAGAAATCGCTGTGGTCGGAACACGGCCTGGGCGAGCCGATCAAGGTGCTGGGAATGCAGAGCGACGAGCAGGAAGCCGACCAGATCGCGATCATGATTTCGGCCGACCATTTTCAGCGCAAAAATAAATGGACCGATTACGCGATCCTGTACCGGGGTAATCACCAGGCCCGCATCATCGAGCAGGCGCTGCGCAAGGAACGCATTCCGTACACGATTTCCGGCGGCCAGAGCTTTTTCGACAAGGCCGAGATCAAGGACATCATCGCCTACCTGCGCCTGATCGCCAACGAGGGCGACGACCCCGCATTTATTCGCGCCGTCACGACGCCGAAACGCGGTGTCGGCATGGCGACGCTGGAGGTGCTGGGCGAATTTTCGAAGCAGTGGAATTGCTCGCTGTTCGAAGCGGCCTTAAAAGGGGGCATCGAGGGCAAGCTGGCGGATCGCCAATTGCACCCGCTGCGCGACTTCTGCCATTTCATCAACGAGCTCGAATCGCGCGCCAGCCGTCCGGGACCTTCCGGCAGCGGAGAAAATGCCGGCCAGGTGCTGGACGACATGATGAAAGAGATGAATTACGAGCACTACCTGTACGAGAACTTCGACGACCGCGCGGCCCAGTCGAAATGGCAGAACGTGATGGAATTCACCAACTGGCTCAAGGAGCGCGGCAACGGTGGGCGCGACGGCACGGGCGAAGAAAAGAACCTGCTCGAACTGACGCAAATGGTGGCGCTGATGTCGATGCTCGAAGGCCAGGACGAAGAGCAGGACGCGGTGCGCATGTCGACCCTGCACGCCTCGAAAGGTCTGGAATATCCGCACGTCTTCCTGGTCGGCGTGGAAGAGGGGATCCTGCCGCATAAAGGCGATCCGGACGACCCGATCGAAAAGATTGCGGCGCGCATCCAGGAAGAGCGGCGCCTGATGTACGTCGGTATCACGCGTGCCCAGCGCACCTTGCAGGTCACCTGGTGCAAGAAGCGAAAACGTGCCGGCGAGCTGGTGCACTGCGACCCCTCGCGCTTCATCAAGGAGATGGCGCTCGACGAGGGCATTGCGGTGCCGCTGGAGTCCGAGGTGATCAGTCCGAAAGACCGGCTGGCCAGTTTGAAGGCGCTCCTGAATACGCCGAAGCCGGATGCCGGCAAGCTGATGTCATAATGCCCGCTCTTTAAAATGCCAGGAACCGCCGTGGAACACGAAGACCGTTTTGTCGATATCGAAATCAAGCTGGCCCACATGGAAGACCTGGTCGATTCGCTGAACCAGACCGTGTATCAGCAGGCGCGCCGTATCGACCAGTTGGAGGCCATGGTGCAGCAGCTGGCCGAGCATTTGCGCACGATGCGCGAAATCGGGCGCCAGACGCCGGTGAACGAACGGCCGCCGCATTATTAAGCCACGGTGCTTGAATTGCGTCGAATGTAGGGTGGAGTCCTGACTCCACGCGTTCGTACCGTAGCGAGCCGCACCGCTGTTTCGACACGCATACGCTGCACCGCGTGGACTCAGGAGTCCACCCTACATAAACCGCGGCCGCAAATTTCGCCACTGGCCGTTGCGCACCGTAGGGTGGGCTCTCGAGCCCACGCGGTAGAGCGTATGCGAGTGGCGCGGGTTGAGATAACGTTAGCTGCCAGCGCCCAACCACCCCCCCAGCCGCTTACCGAGGCACAGCAAAGTCACCGTCGGCGGCAAGCCCCACGGCTCAGGAATCACCGACGCATCGCACACGAACAGCCCCGGCGTCCGCGTCTGCAAATCCCCATCCACTCCATCCCCAATGCGCACGCTGCCACCCGGATGCGCCGCGAAATGCCACGATTTGAAAACGTGATGCGCCCCCGCCTCGCGCAAGATCGCCTTTGCCATCCCGACTCCGCGCTTCAATTTTTGCCGGTCGCTCGTCTGCAGGGTCTTGTCCGCCCAGCGCGGCCCCACGCCGCCGCCGATCTCGTCGCGAATCTTGACCATCATCGACAAGGTGCGCCCATGCGCCAGCAGCCGGTCGACGCGGCCCACCTGCAGCGCAAAGGCCTGGTACATCGGCTTCGGCAAGGTCAGATCCGCCAGCGCGATGCCTTCGTCGTGCAGCGAGAGCCCGCCCGCCATCGGCACCTCGGCACCGCCTTCGATATCGTCGACGCTGCCCAACACCGCGATCACCGGATCGCTGAAGAAAGGCGCATCGCGCGGCCCCAGGCCGGAACGGTGCAGCAGGCGCGGGCTGCCCAGGCCACCCCCGGACAGCACGACGATGGGCGCCTTGATCGTGCGCAGCTTGCCGCCGACGTCCACCTCGACACCGGCCGCGCGGCCATGCTCGACCAGCACGCGCTGCACGCGCGCCCGCTCGACCAGTTGCGCGCCGAGACCGCAGGCCTCGTCGAGAAAATCGCGCGCCGTCCACTTGGCGCCGAACGGGCAGCCATACACGCAGCGCCAGCAACCGCTGCGGCAAATGTCGGGCCGGATCATCTTGTCCAGTTTTTTCCAGTCGAGCGACAAGGCGCGCGCCGCCGTCATCATGCGCGCGGCCATCGGGCCGACGAGTGAGTCAGGCAGCGGCGCCATCGGCAGTTCGGCGCGCAGCTGCGCCAGGGCCGGTTCGAGATCGATGCCGTAGCGCGCAAACAGCGACTGCGGCGGCGGCGCCGCAGTCGCAAAATTGATGGACGAACTGCCGCCCGCCGTGATGCCGGCCACCAGCAGCGAAGCGTCGCGATGCAGGTAGGCGCCCTTGCCGGGCACTGCCGCCATCGACGCCATCTGGCCGATGGTTCCCTTCAGCGGCTCGGCGCCGCCCTGTTCCAGCACCAGCACGCGCATGCCGCAGCGCGCCAGCTCGCGCGCCGTGCTGGCGCCGCCGGGGCCGCTGCCGACGACGATGGCATCATAGGAAGAACGGAAGAGAGGAAGCATGGCGGGCGGGGAGATCAGGAGGCACCGATGCTAGCACGCGTGGCAGTTGTACCTACGCATTGCCAAGTTGGACTGCCAGGTGTGGGGCTTGTGGATAACTGAATCGCCCCGGCTTTCGTGGAGGCCGGTTAGTGTGAGTCAGGCCGGGACGGCTTGACTGCTCAGTTGCTTGTAATAGTTTGCCTCAGCTTCGGCCGGCGGTATATAGCCGAGTGGTTCCAGCAAG
>Ga0213836_100064_pt1 | contig 126972 bp, 113 predicted proteins | sample SWPATP03_FD_160578 | JGI IMG/M metagenome (GOLD analysis project Ga0213836, IMG submission 160578) | Coastal seawater microbial communities from Marineland, Florida, United States - SWPA TP0 #3 | ecosystem: Environmental > Aquatic > Marine > Coastal | place: USA: Florida | collected 2016-08-05
GCGAGGTGGTCCCACTCCTTCCCATCCCGAACAGGAACGTGAAACGCCTTTGCGCCGATGATAGTGGACGGACGTCTGTGAAAGTAGGTCATCGTCAGGCTTTTATTACCAAAACCCCGCTGGAGTAATCCAGCGGGGTTTTGCCATTGGGCCAACGGATTGCAACGCACCCACGCACGCTGCTTGGCTCAGGCTGGATCTGAGAACGCTTCATCGGTGCGTGACGCCGCCGGCGCCACTAAGACGCTCGTCAGGATAGAGATAAAGCCCGCAGCGTTTGCTCAACGCAACGCGCCCGCACGTCGGGTTGTATCTCCTTGAATGGCGTCTGGCAGATTTGCCGAACGGATGCTAAATGTGGGGTAAGATTCGTGAAAACGACTGTAGGAGCCGTTAACGTGAATGAAACCCCGATCCCCGTCAAACCTAAAACGCCTGACCTGAAGATGCTGACGCATCTCGCATACGGCCTTTTCGCTTTGGGCTTTTTGACGAGCGGTGCCTTGTTTGCAGCAACGCTGGCTGCTGTAGTGCTGATGTATGTAAAGCGACCCGATACGGCCGGCACCTTATATGCCGCCCACTTCGACTGGCTGCTGCGTACGTTCTGGTGGTCCTTGCTTTGGCTGGCCATCAGCTTTATCGCCACGTTTATCTTTATTGGCTGGATTGGCTTTGTGGCGACCGTGGTCTGGGTGTTCTACCGCCTGGTGCGCGGCTGGCTCGCCCTATTCGAGGGTAACCCGCCTAGTCAGTACGCCTAAGCCGGTCCCCATCAAAAACGCGCTACCGGGTTCGGTAGCGCGTTTTTTTCGGATGAGGGGCGGTGCGGGGCCAGTGACGAGGTCATCACGGAAGACCGTATGTGTCGTGCGATCCGCATGCGACGTAATGAGGACGTACAGAAAGGACGGCGGTTCAGTCGGGGCGACGAACGGAACGAGCCGGCTCGGGCCGTCGAACGGAACCGAGCCGTTATGCACGACGGACGGCATGACGCAGCCGTGACAGCGGACTACCGCGCCACCCGCCACGACGGACGGATTGACTCCGGACGAACGAAGCGAGACCGAAAGGTCAGCAATAAAACAAGCGGGGGGAGTGGAGCGCGTTGCAGCGTGCGCTGCTGGGAAGAATCGACCGCGACAACGTACCTGTCGCGGTGATCGGGCGGGAGGTGGCAATGCACCTCGCCACCATGGCAGCTTTACTTCAGGTGTGCGTTGACCAGCTTGGTCAATTCGAACATCGAGACTTGGTCTTTCTGGAAAATCGGGCGCAGCTTGTCGTCTGCATTGATGTTGCGACGGTTCGCGGCATCTTGCAGGTCGTGCTTCTTGATGTACTCCCAGATCTTCTTCGTAACCTCGGTGCGCGGCACGGCTTCCGACCCGATCACGGCGGCCAGTTCGGCGCTGGGAGTCAAGGGCTTCATGAAAGCCGCGTTAGGCTTGCGCGCGGTTGTGGAGGTAGTGGCCATAAGACGGCGCTCCTTCTGGTGATTGGAAAAATGTCCTGCGCCGAAGCATAGCGGTTCCGGATCGTAAAGACAAAGGCATTTATTGTCTGTAGCAACTAAAATAGAGGATCGTTTCATCCTACTGCCATCCGCTCCGTGACCATGACTGAAGTTACCGCTGCACTCAAGGCTATTCAATCCTTTCACGCCGATCTGACCGCCATCCGCCGCGATCTGCATGCGCATCCTGAACTGGGGTTCGAAGAGGTACGTACTTCGGGCATCGTTGCCGGCGCTCTGGAGGCGATGGGCGTGGAGGTACATCGCGGGTATGCCAAGACAGGGGTGGTAGGCGTTATTCGGGGACGGACCAATGACAGCGGTCGTATGATCGGTCTGCGCGCGGATATGGATGCGTTGCCGATGACGGAAGACAACAACTTCGGTCACAAATCTACCAAATCCGGCCTGATGCATGGATGTGGCCACGATGGGCATACGACCATCCTGCTGGGGGCTGCGCGATATTTGGCGCAGACCCGTAATTTTGACGGCACGGCCGTACTGATCTTCCAGCCCGCCGAAGAGGGGCTGGGCGGTGCGAAGGCGATGCTCGAGGATGGGCTCTTCGACACCTTCCCCTGCGACGCGATCTACGCCATGCACAACTGGCCCGGTTTGCCGCCTAATACAGTAGGCATCAATCCGGGGCCGATGATGGCTGCGGCCGACCGATTTGAGGTGGTGATCACCGGCCGCGGCGGTCATGGCGCGCATCCTTATCAAACGATCGATCCCGTCCTGGTCGCGGGACACGTAATCACAGCGCTGCAGAGTGTGGTGTCGCGCAACGTGAATCCTTTGGATTCGGCCGTGGTGTCGATCGGGTCGCTACAAGCGGGACATCCCGGTGCCATGAGTGTGATTCCAAGCGAGGCGCGGCTGGTGGGTACCGTGCGTACGTTTCGCCGGTCGGTGCAGGAGATGGTCGAGGCCCGGATGCGGGGGGTGGTCGAAGGCATCGCAACGGCTTTCGGCGCGCAAGCGAAGCTCAATTACGAGCGGATGTACCCCGCCACGTTGAATACGCCCCAGCACGCCCAATTGGTAGGCGACATCGCGACCGACATGCTCGGCAAACAGCAGGTTGTGCGCGACCTGGTGCCGTCGATGGGTTCGGAGGATTTTTCCTTTATGCTGCAGGCGCGTCCCGGCGCCTATTTCCGCGTGGGTCAGGGTGGTGCCGAGGCCGGCTGCACCCTGCACAATACGCGTTACGATTTCAACGACGAGATCATTCCGGTGGGGAGCGCGATGTTTGCGGCCCTGGCCGAGAAAGGGATGCCACTTGCCGACATCTGATCGAAGCGCAGTGGATCTGCTGCCGAGCCGCCGCGGGCCGACTCATTCATCGCTAACCAATAAGTGACCTGATTTTATGACTAGCATCACCATCACCCGGCCAGACGATTGGCACCTGCACTTGCGCGATGGCGAGGCACTGGCGGCCGTCGTCGGCGATACGGCACGGCAATTCTCGCGCGCCATCATCATGCCCAACCTGCGCCCGCCGGTGACCACTACCGAGCAGGCGCTGGCCTATCGGGAGCGGATTCTGACCGCGGTGGCCGGTGCGGGTGTGACTGCCGACCGCTTTACGCCGCTGATGACGCTTTATCTGACCAACAACACGAGCGCGGAAGAAATTGGGCTCGCCAAGGCGTCGGGCCATGTATACGCGGTCAAGCTCTATCCTGCCGGCGCCACGACGAACTCCGATGCGGGGGTGACGGATCTGCTTGGCCATTGCACCGCGGCGCTCGAAGCGTTGCAAGCCTGCGGCATGCCGCTGCTGGTGCATGGAGAGGTTACCGATCCCGGCATCGATGTGTTCGATCGCGAGGCGGTATTCATCGACCGTGTGATGATTCCGCTGCGCCGGGCGTTTCCCGAGCTGAAGGTGGTGTTCGAGCACATCACGACGCGGGAAGGCGCGCATTATGTGCGCGATGCCGAAGGTCCGGTCGCCGCTACCATTACGCCGCAGCATTTGCTGTACAACCGCAATGCGTTGTTCATCGGCGGTGTGCGTCCGCACTGGTATTGTCTGCCGATCCTCAAGCGTGAAGTGCATCGGGAGGCCTTGGTCGAAGCCGCCACGGGTGGGAGTCCCCGTTTCTTCCTGGGCACCGATAGCGCGCCGCATGCGCGGGGTTTGAAAGAACACGCCTGTGGTTGCGCCGGCTGCTACACCGCGCTGCACGCGATGGCGCTGTACGCGCAGGCCTTCGAGGCAGTGGGCCGTATCGATAGGCTCGAGGCCTTCGCCAGTTTTCACGGCCCCGACTTTTATGGTCTGCCGCGCAACACCGATACGCTTACCCTGGTGCGTGAGGAAACCGTAGTGCCTGACGAGTTGCCCTTCGGCAATACAACGCTGGTGCCGCTGGCTGCCGGCGAATCGTTGGCGTGGCGCGCTTTGGTGGATGCCGCGGTCGTTTGATCTGTGCCGAATGCATTGCCTCAATAAAAAACCGGCCAGCAGGCCGGTTTTTTTACGGTCAGATCGGTAGTTGGACGAGCTCGAAGATCTTATTAACAGGCCAGCGTCGACAATCCGGGAAGAGGACAGCATCCACGATGTGCTTAAAAGGGCTGAGATCCCTGCCCGATCAAGACGCCCGCCCTGCCTTCAGGGCACTTTTTGCCAAGCCCCGAAGTTTCCCCAACATTCAAATTCAGCCACCGTTTTGCTTGGCCTCGAGCTTTTCCCAGCGTTCGAATTTCGTCTCGAGCGAGGACTGCAGGGCTGCCAGCCGTTCATTGACGCGTTCGACTTCCGCGGGATCGTCGCGATACAGCATGCCGTCGGCCAGGGTGGCCGAGAGGGTGGTTTGCTCGGCCTCGATGGCGGCAATTTCTTCGGGCAGCGTATCGATCTCTTTCTGCTCCCAACTGCTCAGGCGCACGCGTTTCGTTGCCTTGGCTGGCTCCGGCACCGGGTCAGGGGCGCTATCCGCCACGTCGGCCACGTCCATCTTGTCGGCGAGCGTGGTGGGGGCTGCGGGCGCTGCGGGCCGTTGGGCGACCCAGTCGTCGTATCCGCCTACGTAGTCGCGCCAGTGCCCGTTGCCTTCGTAGGCAATGGTCTGCGTAATGACGTTGTTGAGGAACACACGATCGTGGCTCACGAGGAGCACGGTGCCGCGATATTCCTGCAGCAGCTCTTCGAGCAGCTCCAGCGTTTCGATATCCAGGTCGTTGGTGGGTTCGTCCAGCACCAGCACGTTAGTGGGCCGTGCAAACAGCCGTGCCAGCAGCAAGCGCGCGCGTTCGCCGCCCGACAGGCTGCTGACCGGCGAGTTGGCACGGGCCGGCGAAAAGAGGAAGTCGCCCAGATAGCTCTTGACGTGCTTGCGTTCGTTGCCGATCTCGACCCACTCGCTACCGGGGTTGATCACGTCGACCAAGGAAGCGTTCTCATCGAGCTGCGAGCGCATCTGGTCGAAGTAGGCCACCGACACATTGGTGCCCATGCGGGTGGTACCGGTATCGGGTTGCAGTTCACCCAGGATGAGTTTGAGCAACGTGGTTTTGCCCGCGCCGTTGGGGCCAACGATGCCGATACGGTCACCCCGCATGACGGTGGTGCTGTATCCCTCGACCACGACACGGTCGCCGAAGCGTTTGCCGACGTTGTCGAGTTCGCCGACAAGCTTGCCGGAGCGTTGGCCTTCGGCCAGCGCAAGCGAGACGTTGCCCACGCGCTCGCGGCGCTCGGCGCGGTCGACCCGAAGCTGCTCAAGGCGCCGTACCCGGCCTTCGTTGCGGGTGCGGCGGGCTTCGACGCCCTTGCGGATCCAGACTTCCTCCTGCGCGAGCAATTTATCGAAGCGGGCATTTTCCAGGCGCTCGGATTCCAGGAACTGGGCCTTGCGCACCTGCCATTGCGAGAAGTTGCCAGGAAAGCTCAGCAGGCGCCCGCGATCGAGCTCGACGATGCGGGTGGTAATGGCATCCAGAAAACGCCGATCGTGGGTGATGATGACCGACGCGCCGCGCCAGGTGCGCAGCATATCCTCCAGCCAGGCGATCCCTTCGAAGTCGAGATGGTTGGTGGGTTCGTCCAGCAGCAGCAGATCGGGCTCGCCGGCCAGGGCGCGCGCCAGTGCGACGCGCTTGCGGGTACCGCCGGACAAGCCTGCGATGTGGGCATCGGGCGGCAGGCGCAGACGCTCAAGCAGGGCGCTCACACGCGAAGGGCGCGCCCAGTCTTCACTGTCCTCGTCCATATCGCACACGGTGTCGAAAATGGTTCGCGTGTCGTCGAGTTCGGGCTCTTGCTCGACCGTAGCGACCACCAGGCCGGACGACCGGGCGATATCGCCGTCATCGGGCTGCGAGCGGCCATCCAGCAGGCGCAGTAGCGACGACTTGCCGGCGCCGTTACGGCCGATCAGGCCGATCCGCTCACCAGACTGAATGACGAAATCCGCATGGTTGAGCAGGGGGTGGTGGCCGAAGGCCAACTGAATATCGCTGAGGGTAATGAGTGAGGTTTGCGCCATAACATCCGTGAGCTGGAAACGGGGTGTGGCCGCGCAGTGACGCGTCACACCCTTCAATAGCCGCTATTGTCTCAGGAACGGGCGAGGTGCGTGGGGGCGCGCCCCAGGCAAACCGCCAAAACTGTGGTTTTGTGAGCAACATCACGGGTGATCGCCGCAAATATTTGCATGTTTGATGCGGGTGGCGAGGCCCGCCGCGCCCGTCGTTGCGCCGAATGTTCTAGAATGACGGCGCAAAGCGGATCGGGCAATCGCGTTGCGGCTTGCCGCATCGAGGAAGGTCCGGACTCCACAGGGCAGGGTAGCGGCTAACGGCCGCCCGGCGGCGCGGTGGGTGCGAATTCATCGCGTGAGATTGAGGAACAGGGCCACAGAGACGAGTCTGTCAGGTGGGCGTGCATAACGCACTGGTACGGCCACTCCGTACTGCGCGTGTCGGCAACGATGCGCGGCCTGGCAGGGTGAAACGCGGCAACCTCTACCCGGAGCAACATCAAATAGGCACGCGTGGCGTTTTCGGATGCCGAAGGGCGGCTCGCTCAAGCGTGCGGGTAGATGGCTAGATCGGGTCAGCAATGGCTCGGCGAGAGGAATGATTGCCCGTCGAACTCACGTTCGACGTACAGAATCCGGCCTATAGATCCGCTTTGCACACCCCATTTTTCCTTGAATATTCAACTGCTTGTAAGCGGTTGCTGCAACACGCGCCTCCCAAACGTAATAACGGTGACAAATTCGTGACCGCCCCGAGTTTGATCAAACACTTTGAGTTCAATTTGTAACCCTCTGATTTGTTAGGGGGTTTTGATTTTGCCCACTTTGCAAACATCCTCTAAGTCCTTGTTGTGATTGAAAAAAGTGCAACCGTAGCTTGACCCGCTATTCCCGTTCCCGTAGAGTGGGAAAAAGTAGGATTTAGTGCAATTAAGTGGGGTGCATGGGGTGTTTCAGGGAAGCAGCGCGTTAACGCTGGATGCCAAGGGGCGGATATCGATTCCGACCCGGCACCGTGACGCGCTCGTTTCCCAGGCCGAAGGCCGTTTGACGCTGACCCGCCACCCCGACGGCTGTTTGCTGGTGTATCCGCGGCATGAGTGGGAAAAGAAGCGCGAGCAGATCGCCGCTTTTCCGATGACGGCGCGTGCGCTGCAGCGCCTGCTGCTCGGTAATGCACAGGATGTTGAACTGGATGGATCCGGTCGCGTGCTGATTGCGCCCGAATTGCGCAGTGCCGCGAACATGAATCGGGAAGCCATGCTTCTCGGTATGGGTTCGCACTTTGAACTATGGGATGCCGCAACCTTGGCCGCGCGTGAAGCGGAAGATTTGGCCAAGGGAATGCCGGACGTGTTGAATCAGTTTTCCTTCTGATATCGGTTATGGGTTTTGAACATCGACCGGTGCTGCTGGCGCCGACGGTAGACGCGTTGTTGGTGCCCGATTTCGGCCAACGCGGTCACCGTCTGAGCGACGAAGAACGCGAAGCGGAGCACGAGCGCCGTCGTCGTGGTGTCTTTGTGGACGGCACCTTCGGCCGAGGCGGGCATACGCGCGAATTGTTGTCGCGCCTGGCGTCGACGGCACGTGTGGTGGTGTTCGACAAGGATCCGCAAGCGATTGCCGTGGCCCGTGATCTGGCAGCGCAAGACGCCCGCGTCACCGTGGTTCACGATGGATTTTCGAGCATGCCTGAGGCGCTGGCCGAACACGGTATTGCTCAGATCGACGGCGTGATGCTGGATCTGGGCATATCGTCGCCGCAAATTGACGATGCCGAACGAGGTTTTTCTTTCATGCGCGAAGGTCCCCTGGACATGCGCATGGATACGACGCGCGGCCCTACGGCGGCGCAGTGGCTGGCAGATGCCAGTATTGATGAGATGCGGGAGGTCATAGCGACTTATGGCGAAGAACGGTTTGCTTTTCAGATTGCAAAAACGATTGCAGCTCGCCGCGCAGCAGGGCCGCTGCGCACCACGCTCGACCTTGCCGAGCTCGTCGCCGGCACCGTCCGCACGCGCGAAAAGGGCCAACATCCGGCCACACGCACCTTTCAGGCTTTACGGATTTACCTCAATCGCGAGCTCGAGGAGCTGTCTAGCGCCCTCGCGTCAGCGCTGACGTTACTGGCACCCGCCGGACGACTGGCCGTGATCAGCTTTCATTCGCTCGAAGATCGGATGGTCAAGCAATGCATCGCCGCGGCTGCGCGTCCGGGTGAAGCCATGGCACGTTTGCCGATTCGCGAAAGTGAAATGCCCCAGCCGCTGTATCGGTCGCTGGGGCGTGTGCTTGCCGACGACGAAGAAGTCGCCGGCAATGCACGTTCGCGCTCCGCCGTGCTGCGCGTGGCCGAGCGCACCGATGCGCCTCTGGACGCCGCGGGCGCCACGCCCTTCGTAGGATCGGGCAGCCTGCCGAGTGAACAGCGCGCCGCCGCGCCCGGACGTGGCCGTCGCAAGGGAGCGCACTGATGGGTCGCGCCAGCTTGATCGTCGCTACGCTCCTGATGCTGTCCGCCATCTCGCTGATCTCGGCGCGCTATCAGTCGCGCCAGCTGTTTATCGAATATGAGCGCGCCCAGTCGCAGGCGCGCGAGCTCGAAATTGAATGGCGCCGCATGCAGGTCGCGCGCGCCGAATTTGCCCGCAACACGCGGGTCGATCAGGCCGCCACGGGCGAACTGGGCATGATGCCCATCGCGCCCGAGCGCACGATTTATCTCCAATCGACGGCGCAAACGCCTTCGTCAGCACAAACCGGGGGTGCACGATGAAGCGCGTGCCGTTCTTCGATAATCCCGTATTGCGCGGCCAGTTGCCGACGTGGCGTGCGCGGCTGGTGCTGATTCTGCTGTTTCTGGGTTTCACGACCCTGGTCGGGCGAGCCTTGTTTCTGCAAGGCTTGTCGACCGAGTTCCTGCAGCAGCAAGGGGAGCGCCGTTACGAGCGCACGTTGTCGTTGGCTGCCACGCGCGGCAAGATTCTCGATCGCAACGGCGGCGTGCTGGCCTCGAGCGTGCCGGCGCGTGCCATCTGGGCTATTCCCGAAGATGTGAAGCCCGCCACGCCCGAGCAGCTCGACGCGTTGGCCAAGCTGATCGAGATGCCGGCGCGGGATCTGCGCGCGCGTCTGTCGGATGAAGACAAGAACTTTGTCTACCTGAAGCGTCAGGTGGCAATGGAAGTGGCCGAACAGATCAAGCATCTGGGCGTACCGGGCGTGCATCAACAACCGGAAACACGCCGTCTCTATCCCGATGGCGAAGTGATGGCCCATGTGGTGGGCTTTAACAGCGTCGAGGACAAGGGTCAGGAAGGCGTCGAACTGGCCTTCAATAATTTGCTCTCCGGCACGCCGGGTAGCCGCCGCGTGATCAAGGATCGTCTGGGTCGCGTGATCGAGGATGTGCAGGCCGTGGTGCCGCCGGTGGATGGCAAGGATCTGCGTCTGTCGATCGATACCCGCCTGCAATTTCTGGTGTCGAAGGCGCTGCAGGATGCGATGGAAGAGCGCGGCGCGCGTGCCGCCGCCGCCGTGGTGCTGGACGTACGCACGGGCGAAATTCTGGCACTGGCGAACGTCCCCACCTTCGATCCCAATAACCGTGAAACGCTGAAGAGCTCCAACCTGCGCAATACGGCGATCACCGATACGTTCGAGCCGGGCTCGATCATGAAGCCGTTCACCGCCGCGCTCGCGCTGGATCTGGGCCGTATCACGACCTCGACGATGTTTGAAACGGGTAACGGCAAGTTCCGTTATCAGGGCAGCACGATCAGCGACGTGAGCCGCAACGGCACGATCGCCGTGGCCGACGTGCTGCGCCGCTCCAGCAACATCGGAATGACGATGATTTCCGAGCGGCTCGAGCCACGCGAAATGTGGGATCGTTTTACCGAGCTCGGCCTGGGTCAGGCGCCGCAACTGGGCTTCCCCGGTGCCGCACCCGGCCGCTTGCGCCCCTGGGAGCGTTGGCGCTTGATCGAGAAGGCGACGATGGCGTACGGCTACGGCCTGTCCGTGTCGTTGCTGCAGATGGCTCGCGCGTACACGGTGTTCGCCCGTGAAGGCGACATGGTGTCGTTGACGTTGGTCAAGCGTGAGAGTGAACCTACGAGCGTCAAAGTCTATCCGCCCAAGATTGCGAAAATGATCCGCGGCATGCTCGAAGCGGCGGCCGGTCCCGACGGCGCGAAAGCGGCGCAGGTACAAGGCTATCGCGTGGCGGGCAAGAGCGGTACCGCACGCAAGATCGTCGACGGCAAGTACAGCACCAGCCGCTACCGCAGCTCGTTCGTGGGCTTTGCTCCCGTATCGGATCCGCAGATCGTGGTGGCAGTGACTATCGATGAACCCAGCAAAGGCGCTTATTACGGTGGTGCAGTCGCCGCGCCGGTCTTCGCCCGCATCGTGGGTGGGAGCTTGCGCATGATGGGTGTGCAGCCCGATGCGCCGTTCGAATCGACCATCGTGGCGGGCATGCAGGAGCCGCGTCGATGAGCGCCACGATGGCCGCTGATCTGAATGCGATGGCGCCGGCAGGCGCCATCATGAAATGGTTGCGTGCGCATGTGGCGCCCACGGCCGATTTGCGTCTGGATTCGCGTGCGGTTCAGGCAGGCGACGTATTCTTCGCCTGCCAGGGCGGCACGCAAGCCGGCCGCAGTTTCATCGCCGATGCCTTGACGCGTGGCGCAGCCGCCGTGGTGGTCGAGGCCGACGGGGGCGAGATTGCCGATACGACCGACGCCGAGGCCGTGCCGCACCTGACGGTGCCCGGTCTGCGCGCGGCGTTGGGTACTGTGGGCGACGCCTGGTACGACCAACCCTCTGCGGGGATCACGGTGGTTGCCGTGACCGGCACAAATGGCAAAACGTCGACCGCGCATTGGGTGGCCCAGTCGCTCAATCACGTCGGCAAGCCGTGCGGCATTATGGGCACGTTGGGCACCACGTTGCCCGATGGCACGCAATTGGCCGGCGAGTTGACCACGCCGGATGTATTGTCGATGCATCGTCTGCTCGCCACGCTGCGTGCAGCCGGCGCTGAAGCCGTGGCGCTCGAGGCATCGTCGATCGGCATGGTGCAGGGCCGTTTGGACGGCGTGCGGGTCGGCATCGCCGCCTTCACCAATCTCACGCGCGATCATCTCGATTACCACGGCGATATGGCGGCATACGAACGCGCCAAGGCGTTGCTGTTTGCGCTGCCGGGCGTGTCTGCCGCGGTCGTGAATGTGGACGACGAGGCGGGTCGCCGCCTCGCGGATACGTTGCCGGCAGATATCGTGATCGGCTTTGGTGCTGCATCCGAGCATGCCGCACGCGCCACGATCGCCGCGCGCGATGTGCAGGCGACGGCGCAAGGTCAGGTGTTTACGTTGGTGGGGCCCGGCGGCGAGGCGCAAATCGTGACGCCCCTGCTCGGTGCGCACAATGTATCGAATCTTCTTCTGGTGGCGGGCGTGTTGACGCGCCTCGGTTGGCCGTTGGCGGCGATTGCGCGCGCCATCGCCAGCGTCGAGCCTGTGGACGGCCGCCTGCAGACGGTAGGGGTGCCGGCGGGCGCCGCACGGGGACCCCTGGTGGTGGTCGATTACGCGCATACGCCCGATGCATTGGCGCGCGCCTTGGTCGCGTTGCGGCCGGTGGCGGACGCGCGCGGCGGACGTCTGATCTGCGTGTTCGGTTGCGGCGGCGATCGCGATCCCGGCAAACGCCCGGAGATGGGTGGTGTGGCGCAGCGCTACGCCGACGGCGTGACCGTGACGAGCGACAACCCGCGTGGCGAATCGCCCGACGCCATCATTGCGCAGATCGTGGCCGGCATGGTGGCCGCAGACGTGCAGCATCGCGTTGTGCCCGATCGCGCGGTTGCCATCATGACCAGCGTCTGGCACGCGATGAATGAAGACGTGGTGTTGCTTGCGGGCAAGGGCCACGAAACCTATCAGGAAGCCGAAGGCCGCAAGACGCCCTTCGACGATCGCGAGTGGGCGCGTCTGGCACTGCTGTTGCCGGCCGTGCGCGGCGTCTCGACCGATACGCGTCGCATCGGCGAAGGCGAGTTGTTCGTGGCGCTGACCGGTCCGTCGTTCGACGGTCACGATTATCTGCAGGTGGCGCAAGACGCCGGGGCCTGCGCTGCGGTGGTGGCCGAACGGCGTGCCGACTGCACCTTGCAGCAGATCGTGCTCGGGCCCACCGGCCCGGCGCTGGTGCGGATGGGCCGTGCCTGGCGCGAGCGCCACGATCTGCCGGTGATCACCGTGAGCGGCAGCAACGGCAAGACGACCACCAAGGAAATGATCGCCGCGATCCTGGCAAGCTGGCTGGGCGAGGACAATCGCCTGGCGACGGCCGGCAACTTCAATAACGACATCGGCGTGCCGCTCACGCTTTTGCGATTGACGGATCGTCATCGTGCCGCCGTGATCGAACTGGGGATGAATCACCCTGGCGAGATGGCCGCGCTCGCCGACATGGCGCAAGCGCAGGTCGCCGTGATGACCAACGCGCAGCGCGAACACCAGGAATTCATGCATTCGGTAGAAGCCGTAGCCCGTGAGAACGGCGAGGCGTTTGCCGCGTTGCCGGCCGACGGTGTCGCGGTGTATCCGGGCGACGACGCTCATGCCGGCGTTTGGGCAGCGATCGTGGGCGCGCGCCGCCACATCACGTTCGGCCTGCGGGGCGACGTGGCCGTGCGTGCCGAAGCGATTCACGCAGAAGACGTCGCCACGCGCTTTCGTCTGGTGACGCCTGCCGGTAGCGCCGATCTGCGCTTGCCGGTGCCGGGCGCGCACAACCTGCGCAATGCGCTGGCTGCCGCTGCCGCGGGTCAGGCGGCCGGTGCGCCGTTGTCGGCCATCGTCGTCGCACTGGAAAATTTCAGCGCCGTGGCCGGCCGCATGCAGAAGCGCCAGATGGATGACGGTTCGCTCTTGATCGACGACAGCTACAACGCCAATCCGGATTCGGTGCGGGCCGCGATCGACGTGCTGGCCCATCTGCCGCAGCCGCGCGTGCTGGTGCTGGGCGACATGGGCGAAGTGGGCGACAACGGCCCGGAGATGCATCGCGAAGTTGGCGCCTACGCCCGCGAGCAGGGCATCGATGCCTTGTACACGCTGGGCCAGGCCACGCCCGCTTCGGTGGAAGCGTTCGGACAGGCGGGCCGCGCGTGTGCTGACGTTGAAGAGATTTTGGATGCGTTGCGTGCCGTGAAGGCGCGCAGCGTATTGGTCAAAGGGTCGCGCTTCATGCGCATGGAACGGGTAGTGATGGGTCTTTCCGATAAGAACAACAATTCGGCCGCGCCGCGGGGAGATACGCATGCTGCTTGAGATCGCCCGATTGCTGTCCGATGACTTCCGCAGCTTTGCGGTGTTCGAGTACATCACCTTGCGCGCCGTCTTCGCCTGCGCCACGGCCTTGTTGCTCGGGCTGATCGCCGGCCCCCACGTGATCCGAAAGCTCACCGAATTGAAGATCGGCCAGGCCGTGCGCGCCTATGGTCCGGAAACGCATCTGGTCAAGACCGGCACGCCCACCATGGGCGGCGCGCTGATCCTGATCGCCATCGGCTTCAGCACCATCCTGTGGGCCGACTGGAGCAATCGTTTCGTTTGGGTCGTGTTGCTCGTGACCTTCGGGTTTGGCGGGATCGGTTGGATGGATGATTACCGCAAAGTGGTCTATCGCGATCCGGAGGGCATGCCCGCACGCAAGAAATTCTTCTGGCAGGCCACGATCGGGCTGGTAGCGGCGGTGTATCTGGCATTTGCCGTGTCGGCACCGGCCAATACCGAACTCTGGCCGTTGTTTCGCGACTGGGTGATGAGCGGCTTCACGATGCCGTTGCCCACGCGTGCGGACTTGATCGTGCCGTTTTTCAAGACGGTCAGCTATCCGCTGGGCGTGTTCGGTTTTGTGGCGCTGACCTGGGCCGTGATCGTGGGCACCAGCAATGCCGTGAACCTGACCGACGGTCTGGACGGCCTGGCGATCATGCCGACGGTGATGGTGGGCACGGCACTGGGCATCTTCGCCTATGTGGTGGGCCGCGCCGACTACTCCAAGTATTTGCTGTTTCCGTATATTCCCGGCGCGTCGGAATTGATCGTGCTGTGTGCGGCCCTGGCAGGCGCCGGGCTGGCGTTTCTCTGGTTCAACGCGTATCCGGCCCAGGTGTTCATGGGTGACGTCGGCGCGCTGGCCCTGGGTGGCGCCCTGGGCACGATCGCCGTGATCGCGCGTCAGGAAATCGTGCTGTTCATCATGGGCGGCGTGTTCGTGGTCGAAACCCTTTCCGTGATGATCCAGGTCACCTGGTTCAAGTACACCAAGCGCCGGTATGGCCAGGGACGCCGGATCTTCCGCATGGCTCCGCTCCATCACCATTTCGAAGTGGGTGGCTGGAAGGAAACCCAGGTCGTCGTGCGCTTTTGGATCATCAGCATGATGCTGGTGCTGATCGGTCTTTCCACGTTGAAACTGCGATGAACGATACGGCTGTCACCCACGCTGCGGCACCGCACGCCCTGATCCTCGGATTGGGCGAGACGGGTGTCGCCGCTGTGCGCTGGTGCGTGCGCGAAGGCGTGCGCGTGACGGTCGCCGATACGCGTGCGCAGCCTGCGGGCGTTCAAGCGATTCGGGCACTGCCGGGCGCCGAGGCAGTGACATTTGCGCTGGGGCAGTCGCCGTTCGATATCGGCTTGCTCGAGGGCGTCACACAGATTGTGTTGAGCCCGGGCCTGGCGCCGACCGCGCCCGAGGTGAATGCGCTTTTGGCGCAAGCACAGGCTGAAGGCATCGAGGTCGTCGGCGAGATCGAGCTCTTTGCGCGCGCGTTGGTACGCTTGGCCGAGGAGCAGGAATACCGGCCGCGCGTGCTGGCTGTGACCGGCACGAACGGCAAGACCACCGTGACAGCGCTCACGCGTCACATGGTGGAAGCCGGCGGGTTGCGCGTGCGCGCGGCCGGCAACATCAGCCCGGCAGCCCTGACTGCCCTGATCGATGCGCTGGATGAAAACGATTTGCCCGACGTGTGGGTGATCGAGCTGTCGAGCTTCCAGCTCGAAACGACGACGAGCCTGGTGGCCGACGCCGCCGTGGTGCTCAACGTGACGCAGGATCATCTCGACTGGCATGGCGACATGGCCGCGTACACGCGTGCCAAGGCGCGCATTTATGCGCGGGCCTTGGTATCGATCGTGAATCGCGACGACGCTGCCGTCATGGCAATGGTGCCCGATGCTGCAGCACTCACCGTGCGCAGTTTTGGCCGCGATCTGCCGCCTTACGTGGGCGATCTGGGGCTCGAAACGGGCAACGGCGTGGCGTGGCTGGTGGCCTGCGAAAGTACCGAATTCGACGATATGCCGGCGCCGGTGCGCCGCAAGAAGAATGCACCGCCGCCGGTGCGCGCGGAAGGCCGCGTGTCGCGGCTGATGCCGGTGGATGCCATGCCGTTGCGCGGTTTGCACAACGCGACCAACGTGTTGGCGGCGCTGGCGTTGGGCCGTGCGCTGGATCTTGGCTGGGGGCCGATGCTGCGCGCGGTGCGCGAGTATGCCGGCGAGCCGCATCGCGCGCAGTTCGTGCGCACGATCCAGGGCGTGGACTTCATCAACGACAGCAAGGGCACCAACGTGGGTGCCACGGTCGCAGCGTTGGAAGGCCTGGGACAGCAGGTGGTATTGATCGCCGGTGGCCTGGGCAAGGGCCAGGACTTTTCGCCGCTCAAGCCGGTGGTGGCACAGCACGCTCGTACGGTGGTGTTGATCGGACAGGACGCGCAGTTGATCGGTGACGTGCTCGCATCCACCGGCGTGCCGCTGGTGTATGCCGATACCCTCGACGCGGCCGTGACCGCTGCGATGGCTGCGGCGCAAGCGGGTGACGCGGTCCTGCTGTCGCCGGCCTGCGCCAGCATGGATATGTTTCGCAATTATCCGCATCGCGGGCAATCGTTCATCGACGCCGTGAGCGCGTTGGCGCTGGATCACGGAGAGATCGCATGAGCCTGTTCACTGAACTCACGGGCAGCCTCAATGCCGTGCGGCCTGGCCGCACCAAGATGCGCAATTACGATCTGGCGCTGGTGCTGGCCGTGTCGACCCTGCTGCTGCTGGGCGCGTTGATGGTGTACTCGGCCTCGATCGGCCTGGCCGACGGGCCGCGCTACGCGTCCTATGGCAAATATTATTTCGTGATTCGCCATGGCGCGTTCCTGGCGATCGGGCTGCTGGGCGCGGCCATCTGCTACACGATCCCGACGCGGGTGTGGCAGCGTTGCGCGATTCCGTTGTTCGCTTTTTCGATGTTCCTGCTGGCCGCCGTGCTGGTGCCCGGCATCGGGCGCGAAGTGAACGGCGCGCATCGCTGGATTCCGTTGGGCCCCTTGAACTTCCAGCCGTCGGAGCTGATGAAGCTCGCGGCCCTGTTGTATGCGGCCGACTACACGGTGCGCAAACAAGAGCACATGCAGAATTTCGCGCGCGGGTTCTTGCCGATGGCATTCGCGCTGTGCGCGGTCGGGATGCTGTTGCTGCTCGAGCCCGACCTGGGCGCATTCATGGTGATCGTGGCCATCGCCATCGGCATCATTTTCATCGGCGGCATCAACGGCACGTACTTCAGCGCGTTGCTGGGCATGATGTTGACCACCTTCTTCGTGCTGATCTGGATGTCGCCCTGGCGCCGGGCGCGCTTGTTCGCCTACCTGGATCCCTGGAACGATGCCAACGCCTATGGCAGCGCCTATCAGCTGTCGCATTCGCTGATCGCACTGGGACGGGGCGAATGGTTCGGCGTGGGCTTGGGCGCGAGTGTGGAGAAGCTGCATTACCTGCCCGAGGCGCACACCGACTTTCTGATGGCCGTGGTGGGTGAAGAACTGGGCTTCGTCGGCGTGTTCTCGGTGGTGACCCTGTTCGCCATCGTGGTTTCGCGCGGCTTCGAGATCGGCCGTCAGGCCATCGCCATGGAGCGCACGTTCAGCGGCCTGGTCGCCAATGGCGTAGCCATGTGGTTCGGTGTGCAGGCCTTCATCAATATGGGGGTGTGCCTGGGCCTCCTGCCCACCAAGGGTCTGACGTTGCCGCTGATGAGCTACGGCGGTTCGGGCATCGTGATGAACCTGTGCGCATTGGCCGTATTGCTGCGCGTGGATTACGAGAATCGCGTGTTGATGCGTGGAGGCCGCGTATGACCGGCCGCACGATCATGATCATGGCCGGCGGCACGGGCGGGCACATCATGCCGGGCCTGGCCGTGGCCGAAGTATTGACCGCGCGTGGCTGGCGGGTGCTGTGGTTGGGCAACCCGGATCGCATGGAAGGGCGTCTGGTCCCGGCGCGCGGGCTGCCGCTGATCCCGTTGCGCTTTGCCGGCCTGCGCGGCAAAGGCGCCGCCGCATTGTTGAAGCTGCCGTTCCTGCTGTCGCGCGCCTGCCTGCAGGCCTGGCGCCGATTGGGCGAGCATGCGCCCGACGTGGTGCTGGGCATGGGCGGATACGTGGCATTTCCCGGCGGCGCCATGGCGCGCCTGCGCGGCATTCCGCTGGTCGTACACGAACAGAATGCGATCGCCGGTACCGCCAATCGTGCGTTGGCGCGGATCGCGGGCAACGTGTTGACGGGTTTCCCGAACGCGCTGCCGGGCGCACGCCATCTGGGCAACCCGGTGCGCGCCGATGTGCGCGCGCTGCCGGCGCCGGCCGAACGCTACGCGACCAGGACCGGTGCGCTGCGCGTGCTGGTCGTGGGCGGCAGCCTCGGGGCCGAAGCGCTCAACACGTTGGTGCCGCAGGCGATGGCATTGTTGCCGTCCGATGCGCGGCCCGCGGTCGTGCATCAGGCCGGCGAGCAGCATATCGATGCCTTGCGTGCCCGTTACGCGCAGGCCGGCGTCGTGGCCGAGTGCCGCGCCTTCATCGACGACATGGCCGCCGAGCTCGGCGCCGCCGATCTGGTGATCTGCCGCGCCGGTGCCATGACCGTGGCCGAGATCGCGGCAGCCGGGGTGGCTGCGCTCTTCGTGCCGCTGCCGCATGCCATCGACGATCACCAGACCGCCAATGCGCGCTATCTGGCCGATCATGATGCCGCGTGGTTGTTCAAGCAATCGACGCTGGATCCCACGGCGCTCGCGGACGTGCTTCGCGGAATGCGCCGTTCCGAATTACTCGCCGTTGCCGAGCGTGCGCGCCAATACGCGCGCCCCGACGCGGCCACCGATATCGCCGACGTGTGCGAACACGCCGCGGGCAAAGTGTCATGAAGCATCGCATCCAACATATTCATTTCGTCGGCATCGGCGGATCGGGCATGAGCGGCATCGCCGAAGTGCTGCTCAACCTCGGCTATGCCATCAGCGGCTCGGACCTGAACGCGTCCGCCGTGACGCGCCATCTGGTCGAGCGCGGTGCGCATGTGCACATCGGCCATGATGCCGCCAATGTGAAAGGCGCCGACGCCATCGTGACGTCCACGGCCGTGGCCGGCGACAACCCGGAAGTGATTGCCGCGCGTGCAGCCCGTATTCCCGTTGTGCCGCGTGCGATCATGCTGGCCGAACTGATGCGTTTGAAGCGCGGTATCGCCGTGGCCGGCACGCATGGCAAGACCACGACCACCAGCCTCATCGCCAGCATTCTGGCCGGCGGCGGCCTGGATCCGACCTTCGTGATCGGCGGCCGCCTGAATTCGGCTGGTGCCAATGCGCGGCTGGGGCAGGGCGACTACATCGTGGTCGAAGCCGATGAGTCGGATGCGTCGTTCCTGAATCTGCTGCCCGTGATGGCCGTCGTGACCAATATCGACGCCGATCATATGGACACCTATGGCCATGACGTGGCCCGCCTGAAAAGCGCGTTCATCGAGTTCACGCAGAAGCTGCCGTTTTACGGCAGCGCCGTGCTGTGCCTGGATGACGCCAATGTGCGCGAGATCATGCCGTTCGTGTCGCGCCCCATCACGACCTATGGCCTGACTCCCGACGCGCAGATCTACGGCCACGACGTGGTGGCACATGGCACCACCATGCGCTTCAAGGTCGACCGCCGCGATCGCGATGTGGTGCTCCCGCCGCTGGATGTGGAACTGGCCCTGCCTGGATTGCACAACGTGCGCAATGCGCTCGCAGCCATCGCCGTGGCCTCCGAGCTGGGTGTGGCCGACGAGGCCATTTGCCAGGCGCTGGCATCGTTCAATGGCGTTGGCCGCCGATTTACCCAGGTGGGCGACTTTGCCGTGCCCGCGCGTCAGGGCGGCGGCACCTACACCGTGATCGACGACTACGGCCACCATCCGGTCGAGATGGCCGCCACGCTGGCTGCGGCGCGTGGCGCATGGCCCGAGCGGCGTGTGGTGCTGGCATTCCAGCCGCACCGCTACACCCGCACGCGGGACTGTTTCGAGGATTTCGTGCGCGTGCTCAGCTCGGCCGATGCGGTGTTGTTGACCGAGGTGTATGCCGCCGGCGAAACGCCGCTGGTCGCCGCCGACGGCCGCGCATTGGCGCGCGCGGTACGCGTGGCCGGCAAGATCGAGCCGGTGTTCGTCAATGAAGTGAATGAACTGCCGGACGCATTGGACGATTTCGTGCGCGATGGCGACGTGGTGATTTTCATGGGGGCGGGGTCGATCAGCCGCATCCCTGCGCAACTTGGAGAACGGGCATGACAGTCGATTTCGGCAAAGTCGGCGTGTTGTACGGCGGTCGTTCGGCCGAACGTGAGGTCTCGCTGATGTCGGGAACCGGCGTACATGAAGCGCTGCTGAGCAAGGGCGTGGATGCGCACCTGTTCGATACCGGCGTGAAAAGCCTGGCCGACTTGGCTGCGGCGGGCTTCGATCGCGTCTTCATTGCGCTGCATGGCCGTTATGGCGAAGACGGCACGTTGCAAGGCGCGCTCGAATTGCTTGAAATCCCGTATACGGGCAGCGGTCCCACTGCATCGGCGGTGGCAATGGACAAAGTGCTCACCAAGCGCGTGTGGTTGCAGGTCGGCCTGCCGACGCCGGCATTCGAATCGCTGGACGAGACGAGTGAGTTGCGCACGGTGCCGGATCGCCTGGGATTGCCGCTGATCCTGAAGCCGCCGCATGAAGGGTCCACCGTGGGCATCACCAAGGTGGTGGGTTATTCCGACATGAAGACGGCGTACGCCGAGGCTGCGCGGTTCGACAGCGTGGTGCTGGCCGAACAATTCGTGCTGGGCCGCGAAATGACGATTCCGGTGCTGGGCACGGGGCGCAATGCGCGCGCGTTGCCGGTGATCGAGATCGTGGCGCCTGACGGCAACTACGATTACGAACACAAGTACTTTTCGGATGACACGCGCTACGACTGCCCGGCCGAGTTGCCGACGGCGCTGGCCGAGTCGATGCAGCAGATTGCCGTGAATGCGTATCGTGCGCTGGATTGCGCCGGTTGGGGTCGTGCCGACTTCATCCTCGATCGCGACAACCGGCCGTGGTTGCTTGAAATGAATACGTCGCCCGGGATGACGAGCCACTCGCTCGTACCGATGGCGGCACGAGCGGTCGGGATGAGTTATGCCGACCTGTGTTTGTCTATCTTGTCCGAAGCTGCGCTCAAAGTGCGCAGCCCGGCGCGGATCGCGTAAGGTCAGGATGCTCTGTGTGGAACGACGCTCGCACCATCAACCGTATCGCCAACACGCTCGCCGTGCTGGCGGTGCTGGCCATGCTCGCCGCGGGCTTGGCCTGGGTCGCGCAGCGCCCGTATTTTTCGCTGACGGCAATCGAGCTGGAACCGGTGCCGGACAGCAGCCTGAAGTATGTGTCGCCGGGCGCCGTGCGCGCAGCGATCGCCGGACAGGTGAAGGGCAATTTCTTCACGATCAATCTGGACGAGACGCGTACGTTGTTCGAGTCGGTGCCCTGGGTGCGGCACGCCACGGTGCGTCGCATCTGGCCGAACATCCTGCGCGTGCGCATCGAGGAACAGCAGCCGCTGGCGCTGTGGAACGAAAACGAAATGATCAATACCTGGGGCGAGTCGTTTACGGCGAACACCGGGGAGCTGGACGACGAATCGGACTTGCCGCACTTCGCCGGGCCCGACGGCACGGAGTCGTTGGTGGTGCAGCGGTACGCCGAGCTGGCGCGCTGGTTTGCGCCGCTCGATCTGCAGGTGCGCGAACTGGATCTGAGTGCGCGCTATGCGTGGCGCGCCACACTGAACAACGGCATGGTGCTGGATCTCGGACGCGATCCGGGCGCCGATGCGCCGGACCCGCACGGGCTGCCCGGCGCACTGCCTTTTGGTGCGCGAATCGAACGATTTGTACAATTTTGGCCGCAAGTCACGAACAAGCTCGACGGACGGGTTGTAACGCAGGCAGACTTGCGTTATCCCAACGGATTTGCATTGACGCTTGCGCCATTGCCGCCGCCCGAACCCAAGACCAAACCCACTCATTCTCCGCAGAAGAAACGATAACGACATGACCCGTGACATCAAAGACCTGATCGTTGCCCTGGACATCGGAACCAGCAAGGTTGTGGCCGTCGTCGCCGAAATCCTGCCGGAAGGCCGATTCGAGGTGCTTGGCCTGGGCCAGCACGAATCGCGCGGCATGCGCAAAGGCGTGGTCGTCAATATCGAAACCACCGTCAACTCCATTCAGCGCGCGCTCGAAGAGGCCGAGCTGATGGCCGACTGCAAGATCAGAGACGTATATACGGGGATCGCCGGCAGCCATATCCGCAGCTTTAATTCCAGCGGCATGGTGGCCGTTAAAGACAAGGAAGTGACCGCGACGGATGTGGCGCGCGTGATCGAAACCGCGAAGGCAGTGAATATCCCGACCGATCAGCAAGTGCTGCATGTGCTGACGCAGGAATTCATCGTCGACGGCCAGGAAGATATCCGCGAGCCGATCGGCATGAGCGGCCTGCGTCTCGAAGTGCGCGTGCACATCGTGACGGGTGCCGTGAGCGCGGCGCAGAACATCGTGAAGTGCGTGCGGCGTTGCGGGCTGGAAGTACAGGATCTGATTCTGCAGCCGTTGGCGTCGAGCCTCGCGTGCCTGACGGCCGACGAGAAGGAACTCGGTGTGGTGCTGGTCGATATCGGCGGCGGCACGACCGACGTCGCGATCTACACGGGCGGCGCCATTCGTCATACCGCCGTATTGCCGATCGCCGGTGACCAGATCACCAACGACATCGCTGCGATGCTGCGCACGCCGACGCCCGATGCCGAAGAAATCAAGTTGCGTCACGGTGTGGCCAAGCAAGTGCTGGCCAGCCCCGAAGATGCGGTGGATGTGCCGGGCCTGGGCGACCGCGGTCCGCGTCTGGTCAAGCGCCAGGCACTGGGCGCCGTGATCGAGCCGCGTGTCGAAGAATTGTTTTCGCTCGTGCAACAGGTCGTGCGCGAGTCGGGTTACGAAGATCTGCTGGCCTCCGGCGTGGTGCTCACCGGCGGTACGGCGCAGATGCCCGGCATCGTGGAGTTGGCCGAAGATGTGTTCTTGAAGCCGGTCCGCGTGGCGGTGCCGGAATATGAAGGCAGTTTGTCGGACGTGATGCGCAATCCGCGCTTCTCGACCGTGATGGGATTGTTGGCCGAGGCACGGATGCAACGTGTCCGCGGCCGCAAGGTCGCCGCGCAGACCGGTAATTTCAAGGGTCTGCTGGCGCGCATGAAAGAGTGGTTCATGAACTGATCCTGCTCGCGGCCCCGCGCGGTGCGTCGTCATCGCGTCGGGAAGAGGCAGGTGTTCGGGACAGGACAGGCAGGACGCAGGGCAGCAGGACTAGCAGGACGGCAGGACAGGCAGTACAGAACAAGCAGTACAGAACAAGCAGGACGGCAGGACAAGCAGGACGGAACACGCAGGACAAGCAGTAACCGGCAGTCGCAGTAGGACGGGCAGGTCGCAGCACAAGGCGATCCGCTGTTCGCAGCATCAGCAGTCGGCAGTAGGTAGTGGCAGGTGCAGTACGAAAGAACGCAGTAGGGGGCGCGAGCCCCGAAGCAGGACGCAGGAGAGACGTTTCAAACCCGTTGCGGGCCATCAAGAGCCGGCATCAGCTTTGAGACGATTCCAGGGATGTGGGATTTACGAAATTTTATGAATCGGACTTGAGGGAGTCATCATGATGAACTTTGAAATGTTGGACAACACAACCAAGGGCACCGTTATCAAGGTGGTCGGGGTAGGCGGCGCAGGCGGCAATGCCGTGGCGCACATGATTCGTTCGGGCGTGCAGGGCGTGGATTTCATTTGCGCCAACACCGACGCGCAAGCATTGGCGGCGACCAACGCCCCGGTGCAGATCCGTCTGGGCCGCACCGGCCTGGGCGCAGGCGCTAAGCCTGAGCAAGGTCGTGCCTCGGCCGAAACCGCTCGCGAAGAAATCCGTGCCGCGCTCAACGGCGCGCACATGGTGTTCATCACGGCCGGCATGGGTGGCGGCACGGGTACGGGTGCAGGTCCGGTCGTGGCCGAAGTGGCCAAGGAACTGGGCATCCTGACCGTGGGCGTGGTCACCAAGCCGTTCACCTTCGAAGGCAACAAGCGCCTGAAGATGGCTGAAGACGGGATTGGCGAACTGGCCAAGCACGTGCACTCGCTCATCGTGGTGCTGAACGAAAACCTGTACGACCTGATGGACGAAGACGCGACGCAAGAAGATTGCTTCCGTTCGGCCGACGATATCCTGCACAACGCGTGCGCCGGTATCGCCGAAATCATCAATGTCGAAGGTAACGTCAACGTCGACTTCGAAGACGTCAAGACGATCATGGGTGAGCAAGGTCAAGCCATGATGGGTACGGCCAGCGCCAGCGGCGCCGATCGCGCCCGTGTGGCCGCCGAGCACGCTATCGCCTGCCCGCTGCTGGAAGGTATCGATCTGCACGGCGCTCGCGGCGTGCTGGTCAACATCACCGCCAGCCGCTCGCTCAAGATGCGCGAAACGCGCGAAATCATGGAAACCATCCGCGGCTACGCCTCGGACGACGCCACCGTCATCTTCGGTACGGCGTACGACGAGACGATGGGCGAAAGCCTGCGCGTCACGGTGGTGGCCACGGGTCTGGGCCGCGCCGCCGCGCAACAGCAGCAACGTCCGCAACTGGTGCAAAACACCGTCGAAATGCTCCGTACCGGCACCGACGATGCACCGATGCAGATGAACAACGGCGGCAGCGACTATCGCAATCTGGACATGCCGTCGGTGATGCGCAACCCGCGCACGCAGGCATCGGCTCAGGTTCGCGCCCTCGAAAGCTCGGGCATGGACCACTTCGACATTCCGGCTTTCCTGCGCAAGCAGGCGGATTGATCGACGCAGTATCCGCATGACACCCTCACGCCCGGAGCCTCGCGGTTCCGGGCGGTTGGGGCGATCGTCAGCATGATGACATCACGGTGAAACGTTTCAATTGGTTGCGCCTCGCTTGGCTTGTGCAGTGCGGCGGACTACAATGGCCAACCAGCGATGATAAATACTCTCATTTGGAGAGGCCGCTTATCAACCGCGATATCGATTTACACCACCTATGTTCCGTCAACGCAGCATCAAAAACCTCGTTCGAACGACCGGCGTAGGCGTCCATTCAGGACGCCGGGTAGAGCTTACCTTGCGACCGGCCGAAGCGAACACCGGCATCGTCTTTCACCGTACCGATCTTCCGGAAGTGGTGGACTTGCCCGCGCGCGCCGATGGCGTGGGCGATACGCGGTTGGCATCGGTGCTGCAAAAGGGTGACGTTCGCGTCTCGACTGTCGAGCACGTGATGTCCGCGTTGGCGGGTTTGGGTATCGACAATATTCACGTCGACCTGACGGGCGAAGAAGTGCCCATCATGGACGGCAGCGCCGCCACTTTCGTATACCTGCTGCGTTCGGCCGGCATCGTGGAACAGAACGCGCCCAAGCGCTTCATCCGCGTGACCAAGCCGATCGAGTATCGCGAAGGTGAGGGCAAGCAGGAAAAGTGGGCACGTCTCGAACCCCATGACGGGTTTTCGCTGGCGTTCTCGATCGATTTTCGTCATCCCGCCATCGACTCCACGGCCAATTTCGCCGAAGTCGATTTCGCCACCCATTCCTATACCAAGGAAATCGCCCGCGCCCGCACGTTCGGCTTCGTCAACGAAGTCGAAGCGCTGCGTTCGATGGGCCTGGCCCGTGGCGGCAGCCTCGATAACGCTATCGTGATGGACGAATATCGGGTGCTGAACAGCGATGGCCTGCGTTATGACGACGAGTTCGTCAAGCACAAGATCCTCGACGCGATCGGCGACCTGTATCTGCTCGGCAAGCCGCTCGTGGCGCGCTATGTGGCCTGCAAGTCGGGTCACTACATGAACAACCAGTTGGCCCGCGCCTTGTTGGCGCAGGAAGATTCATGGGAACTCGTCAGCTACGAGTCCGAGGCGGCTGCGCCGAAGGCGTTCCATCACGAGTGGCAATTCGCCGCCTGATGAGGGGCGACGCGCCGGGCCGGCAACGGCGCGGTAGGCGGCGCTGACATTTTGAGGTAAAAGAATGACCGGTCGGCAAGGTGCCGCAGCCGGTCTTTTCATTTGCGACGTAAAAACCGGGCATCGCCTGGATTGCCGTTATCGGGTGCTATTTTTCCCGATGATGTGCCAGAAGCCTGGCGATGGCGTCGGCGAGCGGGCCTGGGCGCACGTTGGATTGCAGGGTCTGGAACGCATCGAGGGCGGTGTGGTCCAACGGAACCGCCTCCTTTGGAGCGGGCCGCCGGTAGGCCTGCAGCAGTTGCAGGCTGGCGAGGACGCGCACCTCGACCTCGTTGACTGCCCAGCCTTTTTCGGCCAGAGCGGCAGCGATGCTCGGGCCCAGCTGCCGCAGTTTGGCAGCGTGCGCAGCGCTCGGCACGGCAACGGTGAGCCGTTGGTTGTCGAGCTTGGAAACTTTGCAGACGTCGGCAAGCGCGCGCGGCAACGCGGCGGCGACGGCGGTTTGAATGGCCAGATGACGGCGTGCCGTTTCGAGCACGCCTGAGCTCTTCGTGTCATTGCCCAGCCATGCAAATGCGGTATGGTCACGCCGTTTGGGGGCGTAGCGAGGGCGATTGATGAAGACGCGTTGGCTCATGCGAAACGATTATAGGAATGCAGTGTGAAACTAACAATTGCGTGGGGCCGCGACGGTAACGGTGGCCAGCGGGCCATCGGTGTCGGCCTCCTGGCAACGGTGGCGGGTGCGGTGATCGCCCTGGCCGGTGCGGCAGGCGCCTTGACCCAAGCCTACCTGACATCCGAACCACCCGCCACGATTACCGTTTCTTCCACGGACACGCCCGAGTCGGCGCGTGCGGCTGCGGCGGCACGCCAGAGCGTGACGATGCTCTCCGAGCGCCTGGGCGCCTTGCAGGCGCGCATGACCGGTATCGAAACGCTGGGCCGCCGGGTGGCTGAAGCGGCCGGCGTCGAATACACCGATCCCGCTGTGCAGGGCGGCCTGGCCGGCGCGCCGGCAATCGTGTCGGAAGGTGCGGCCCCCGGCGAGGGTACCCTCTCGGCCGAAGCGCTGGGGCGCGAGCTCGACGAGATGCTGATCGGCCTGTCGGGCGAGACGGATCGCATGACGGTCTATGACCTGGCGCTCACGCACCGGTCGGCCGAAGTGGCGCGCCTGCCCACGACCATGCCGGTGACCGATTTTCCGTATCTAACGTCCTCCTACGGCTGGCGGCAGCATCCGCTCACGGGTCGCTACACCGTGCATGAAGGGCTCGATTTTTCGGCCCCGCCCGGCACGCCGATCCTGGCCGCGGCCGGCGGCGTGGTGGTCGAATCGTCGTTTCATCCGAGTTACGGCAACATGGTCGAAATCGACCACGGCGATGGCCTGATGACGCGTTATGCCCACGCGCAGGCGTTGCTGGTCAAGCGCGGCGACCTGATCGAGCGCGGCCAGCTGGTGGCGCGGGTGGGGTCGACCGGGCGCTCGACCGGACCACACCTGCACTTCGAAGTGCGTCTGGCGGGCCAGGCACTGGACCCCAAGCTTTTCCTTGGCGCGCCACGCAGCGCCCCGCCGCAGCTCGCTGAAGCGTCGGCCAGTGCACGCTCGCCGCGCTAAGTGGCGCGTTGCGTTAAACTGGTTCGTTTCCCGGCGGTTTCGACTGCTCAACTCTTTCGCCTCAGTGTCACGCGCGACCGCTCATAGGGCAGGTAGCGTGTGCGGCCCACAAGACGCATGGTCTCTTTTCTCAAGAAGCTTATCGGTAGCCGTAATGACCGGCTGCTGAAGCAGTATCGCAAGCAGGTCGGCAAGATCAACAGTTTGGAGCCGCAGATCTCGGCGCTCTCCGACGCCGAACTCGCCGCAAAGACTCAAGAGTTTCGCGATCGGTACGCGCAGGGCACGTCGCTGGACGACTTGTTGCCCGAAGCGTTTGCCGTGGTCCGCGAAGGCGGCAAGCGGGTGTTCGGCATGCGGCACTTCGACTCGCAGATGCTGGGCGGTATCGCGCTGCACAGCGGGAAGATCGCCGAAATGCGTACGGGCGAAGGCAAGACGCTCATGGCCACGCTGCCCGTCTACCTGAACGCGATCGCGGGCAAGGGCGTGCATGTGGTCACGGTAAACGATTACCTGGCGCGGCGCGATGCTCAGTGGATGGGCCGCCTGTACGGCTTTTTGGGCATGACGGTCGGCGTGGTCGTGCCGCAGCAGCCCAACGAAGAAAAGATGGCGTCTTACGCCGCCGACATCACGTACGGTACGAACAACGAGTTCGGTTTCGACTACCTGCGCGACAACATGGAATACCGTCTGGAAGACCGCCGTCAGCGCGGCCTCTTCTACGCCATCGTCGATGAAGTGGACTCGATCCTGATCGATGAGGCACGCACGCCGCTGATCATTTCCGGTCAGGCCGAAGATCACACCGAGCTCTACATCAAGATGAACGCCGTGCCGCCCATGCTGACGCGCATGGCGACCGAGCCGAAGCCGCAAGAGCCGGAACCCGAAGGCGACTTCTGGGTGGACGAAAAGAGCCAGCAGGTATATCTGTCGGAAGCCGGTCACGAGCATGCCGAGGAAATCCTCGCGCGCCTCGAGATCCTGCCTGCCGGCGAATCGCTTTACGAGCCGCGCCACATCGCGCTCATGCACCATCTGATGGTGGCGTTGCGCGCCAATAATCTGTTCTTCCGCGATCAGCAGTACGTGGTGCAGGACGGTGAAATCGTCATCGTCGACGAATTCACGGGCCGCCTGATGGTGGGGCGCCGCTGGTCCGATGGCCTGCACCAGGCCGTCGAGGCCAAGGAAGGCGTGCGCATCCAGAACGAGAACCAGACGCTGGCGTCGATCACGTTCCAGAACTACTTCCGCATGTACGCCAAGCTGGGCGGCATGACCGGTACGGCCGATACCGAAGCCTACGAATTCCAGGAAATCTACAGCCTGGAAACGGTCATCATCCCGACCAACCGGCCGATGGTGCGCAAGGATCAGAACGATCAGGTCTTCAAGACCACGCCCGAAAAGTACAACGCCATTCTGCTGGACATCCGCGATTGCCACGAGCGCGGTCAGCCGGTGCTCGTGGGTACCACCAGCATCGAGAACTCCGAACTGCTGGCCGGCTTGCTGAAAGAAGCCAAGCTGCCGCACGAGGTGCTCAACGCCAAACAGCATGCACGCGAAGCCGAGATCGTGGCCGACGCCGGTAAGCCCGGCCACATCACGATCGCCACCAACATGGCCGGCCGCGGTACCGATATCGTGCTGGGCGGCAGCATCGAAAAGCAGGTCGATGCGATCCACGCTGACGCGGCACTCTCGGACGCCGAGAAAACCCAGCGCATCGAAGCGATTCGCGCGGCCTGGAAACCGGTCAATGAAGAAGTGAAGGCCGCAGGCGGCCTGCGCATCATCGGCACCGAACGCCACGAATCGCGCCGGATCGATAATCAGCTGCGCGGCCGTGCGGGTCGTCAGGGCGATCCCGGTTCGTCGCGTTTCTACCTGTCGCTCGAAGATTCGCTGATGCGCATTTTCGCGGGCGATCGCGTGCGCGCCATCATGGAACGCCTGAAGCTGCCGGAAGGCGAGCCGATCGAAGCCGGCGTGGTGTCGCGCTCGATCGAAACGGCGCAACGCAAGGTGGAAGGCCGCAACTTCGATATCCGCAAGCAATTGCTGGAATACGATGACGTGGCCAACGATCAGCGCAAGGTGTTGTACGCGCAGCGTAACGATGTGCTCGAAGCGACGTCGGTGGGCGAGACGATCGGCAATCTGCGCGATGCCGCCATGGAAGATCTGGTTCATGCCTATCTGCCCGCCGGTTCGGTGGAAGAACAGTGGGATGTGGCCGGGCTGCAGACGGTCCTGGCTGCCGATTGGCAACTGGATCTGCCGCTTGTTCAAATGGTCGAGAAAGACGGCAACCTGACTGAAGAAGATGTGCTGAAGATCGTTCAGCAAGCCGCGGCCGATGTCTACAGCGCGAAGATCGCGTTGGTGGGTGAAGAGTCGTGGTCGCAGTTCGAACGTTCGGTCATGCTGCAGTCGATCGACACGGCCTGGCGCGAGCATTTGTCGTCGCTGGATTTCCTGCGTCAGGGCATTCACTTGCGCGGTTATGCGCAGAAGAATCCCAAGCAGGAATACAAGCGCGAAGCGTTTGAGTTGTTCTCGGGCATGCTCGACCGTATTCGCGACGACGTCGTGAAATTGTTGATGACGGTGCGGGTGCAGTCGGCTGAACAGGTCGAAGAAGCGACCGAAGCCGAGCAGGCACAGAACCAGGTGCAAAACGTGCAGTATCACCACTCCGACTACGACGAAGCGCTGGCCACGGCCGCGGCTGACTCGGCGCCGGCGGACGATACCGTGCGCAATGCGCTGCCCAAGGTGGGGCGCAACGATCCTTGCCCCTGCGGCAGCGGCAAGAAGTACAAGCAGTGCCACGGTAAGTTGACCTAAAGGAGCAATCGGTATGTATCCCGTCGGACGTACCGAATTCGACCATGCCGTCATCATGGTGCGCGATCAGCTCGATACGCTGTCGCCGCACTACGAGCGGCAGGGCTTTTCGTTGAGCGATGTGGCCGTGCACAACCTGGGCTCGTGCAACCGTCTGATCGCGCTCGAGAATCTGTATATCGAATTGCTGGGCTGGCCCGCGGGTAAACCGCCGGCACGCAAGGAAATCGCCGATTCGGCATTCGGCCTGGAAGCGCTGGTGTTTCGCACGGCCGATGCGCAGGCGACCTTCGAACGTTTAAGCGGCTTGGGCTTCGACGTCAACCCGGTCCAGGAGCTGTCGCGCTCGCTGGTCTATCAGGGCGAGACGGTTGACGCCAAGTTTCAAACGGTGCGCTTTGCCAAGCAGCCGATTCCCGGGCTGCGGATGTATTTCTGCCGCCACCTGACGCCCGAGTATGTGTGGGTGCCCGAGTTGATGGCGCATGCCAACGGCGCACGCACTGCCACGCGGATCGACGTGGCAGCACCTGATGCGGCCGCAACGTCGGCGTTGCTGGCGCGTGTGGTCGATGTGCCTGCCCGCCAGGCCGAAGACCATTGGGAAATTGCGCTGGCGAATCTCACCCTGTCGATCCGTCCCGATGCTGGTCTGGATCAGCCCCGGCCGGCATCGATCACGATTGAAAATCGTGAAGGCATGCACTATCTGCTGGACGTGGGCACGCCCGACTGAATCGCGCGCGCGGCCTTGATCGCCACCACGAACGCGGTGGCGATCAGCATCGCTGCCGCGACGGCGAGTACGGCGACAAAGCCGCGATCGAATGCGGCTTTCGCCAGGGCAACCAGGGCCTCGCCTTCAGGGCCGCCCATTTTCTCTGCCACGATCAGCGCTTCATCCAGGCTATCCCGCGCGACAGCGGGCGTAGCGCCCGCTGGGGCGGCCGCCATGGCGGCGGTATAGATCGCGGAGAGCAGGCTGCCCATCACGGTGACGCCAATGGCACCACCCAATTCATACGACACTTCTTCTACCGATGCCGCCATCCCGGCGCGCTCGGGCGGCGCGCTGTGCATGATGGTGCTGGAGGCTGCGGTCATCGTGGCGCCGATACCCGCGCCGAGCACGCCCAATGCCGCCACTTGCGCCAGTACGGCTGCCTCATAAACCAGCGCGTAGCCGCCCATGCCCAGACCCGACACCAGGAGCGCCCAGAACAGCAAACGTTGACTGCCGATGCGGGGCAAGAGATGCCCCGCGACGGGCCCAGCGACAAACGACGCCAGCGGCAGCGGGAGGATGAAAAAACCCGCCTGCAGCGGCGACATGCCTTGCACCAATTGCAGCCATTGACTGAAGACGAGTTCCATCCCGATCAACGTCGCCGCAGCCACCAGCGCGGCGGCGACGGCAGGCGTAAAGCCCGGCGCGCGGAAGATGCGGAAGTCCAGCATGGGGTCGAGGCTCGCACGCTGACGGCGTACGAACAATGCAATGAATGTCACCCCGAGCACGAAGGCGACGGCGGCCGACGCAAGCGACGGGTCCTGTTTGCCGAGCTCCTTGATGGCGTAGGCGAGCCCGATCAACCCAGTCATCGCTTGCAGCGAGCCGGGCAGATCCCATTGCCGTGCCGGGTTGCCGGCGCCGGGCGGAATCAGGGTAAAGGCTGCAATCAACGCCACCATCACAATCGGCACATTGATCAAAAACACCGAGCCCCACCAGAAATGCTCGAGCAGCAGGCCGCCCAGCACCGGGCCGAAGGCGGCGCCACCGGAGGCCACGGCCGCCCAGATGCCGATGGCCATCGCACGTTCGCGCTCGTCGAGGAAGGTCAGGCGGATGATCGACAAGGTGGCGGGCATCATCATCGCCGCGCCTACGGCCAGCAGGGCGCGGGCGGCAATCAGGAAGGCTGGTGTGGGCGAGAAGGCGGCGCACAGCGAGGCCACGCCGAAGACAACCAACCCGGCGATGAAGAGCTTGCGATGCCCGAGGCGGTCGCCCAGCGTGCCGGTGCCCAGCAGCAGACCCGATACGACCAAGGCGTATGCGTTTACTATCCACAGCTTTTGCGACGCATTGGCGTTGAGCGCGTGGGTGAGCGTGGGCAATGCGGTATACAGCACGGTCATGTCGATGACGATGAGAAACAGCGCGCTGGAGATCACGGCGAGAATCAACCACCGCTTGGCTGATGGGTCACGCGAGTGTGGCGTCATCGACATAGTTACTTCCGCTACGATTCTAATTAAAATACGATCGTATTCTAAAGGAAATCCAGATGAGCAGGCAACCGGTCATCGATCGCAACGCGGTATTGAACGCAGTGGAGACGCTGGTGCGCGAGCAGGGTGTCGCGGGCTTGACGATCGGTGCGGTGGCACGCGCCGCCGGCATCAGCAAGGGGGGCGTGCAGTCGGCATTCGGCACCAAAGCCCAGTTGGTGCAGGCCGTTTTCGACCGATGGACGGTGGACTACGACACGTCGGTCGCGGCTTTGGTGGGCAAGGCACCGGGGCCGATCGCGGCCTTTGCAGGGCATGTGGAAACCACCCGCAGGATGGATGGCGCGGAGGCCGATCGCGCCGCCGGTTTGATGACCGCGATGTTGTCTACCCCGGATATCCGCACGCAGGTCAGCGCCTGGTACCGCACCTTGCTGGACCGTGCCGATACCGATACGGCAGCGGGCCGCCAGGCGCGGCTGGCATTTCTGGCGACGGAGGGCGCGTTTTTGTTGCGATCGTTCGGGATCTTGCAGATGACCGAAGCAGAATGGACGTCGATGTTTGACGATATCGGGCGGCTGATGCCGCAAGAGGACGTGCCGAACGAGGCTGTGCCAAAAGGGGACTTGCCAAAAGGGGACGTGCCGAAAGGGGACGGGACTAGATGAATCCGCGAATCCCGGCCACGCCGTGGGCGCCATATGACTGCGCAATCGCAAGCGTCTCGGCGGACTGACCCCCCAACGCAAACACCGGGATCCCCGCATCGGCCAGCATGGCCGCAAATCCAGTCCACCCGCAGCCGGGTTCTCCCGGGTGAGATGCGGTAGGCAGCACGGGGCTCAGCACCGCGAAATCCGCTTCCAGCGTACGCGCCTGCGCGATCTCGGCGGCCGAGTGTGCCGAGACGGCCAGCCATGCGTCGTCCGAAAGCGCGGGCCGTGCGGTCATGGCCAGAGCGTCCTGCGCGCGCAAGTGCACGCCGTCTGCACGGCCCCACCACGCTTGCGGGTGCACACTGTTGACGAGCACCCGGGCGCCGGCCGCATGGCATCGCGTCACAACGCGCTCCAGCGCCGCCAGGCAACTGGTGCTGTCCGCACCGTCGTCCCATTGGGGCTCGCGCCACTGCAGCAGCTTGAGGCCGCCCGCGAGCGCACGATCCAGGCGTTCGAGGTAGGCATTCACCCGATCCGCACTGCCGATGGCGGTAATGGCATAGGTGTCGGGCAAGCGCAGCCAGCGCAAGGGCGGATAGGTTGCGGGCAGCACATCGCCCAGGGTAGGCGCGTCGGCCGCATGCACCCATTGCAGATCCTGGTTTTCCAGGCCGCGCGGTTCGCCTGTCCAACCCGTTACGCGGCAAAACGCCAGGCGCACGGTGGTGGTGGGATAAGTGTGCACGTAGGTCACCCACGGCGTGGCGGCGGTGACGCCGATGCCGAGTTCTTCGTGCAGTTCGCGCGCGAGCGCTTCCAGCACGGTTTCGCCGGGTTCGAGTTTGCCGCCCGGCAATTCCCACCAGCCCGACCAGGGCTTGCCTTGCGGGCGTTGTCCGAGCAGCACGCGGCCGTCAGGGGCGACGAGCACGCCGACGGCGACATCGGTGATCTTGCGTGCGCCCGCATCGCTTGCGCCAGCGGCTGCGACGGTTGCCGCCTGCGTGGGTTCAGACATAGCGTGCCGACCAGTCGCGCGCGAATTGATGCGCCACGCGGCCCGAGCGCGATCCACGTTCCAGCGCCCATTGCAGCGCTTCGGTGCGCGACTCGGCAATGTGGGCCTCGGGACAGCCGAGGACCCGCAGCCAGTGGTGCACGATGTCGAGGTAGTCGTCCTGCTTGAACGGATAGAACGAGAGCCAGATGCCGAAGCGTTCGGACAACGAAATCTTTTCCTCGACGGTTTCGCCGGGATGAATTTCGCCGTCGCTCTGATGCTTGGCTTGCAGGTTTTCGCTCATGTATTCGGGCATCAGATGCCGGCGATTCGACGTGGCGTAGATGAGCACGTTGTCGCCCGAGGCCGAGACCGAACCGTCGAGTACCGATTTGAGGGCCTTGTAGCCCGCCTCGCCTTCTTCGAACGAAAGGTCGTCGCAGAACACCACGTAACGCTCGGGCCGCCCGGCCACGAGCTCGACGATATCGGCCAGGTCGCCGAGATCGCTTTTGTCGACCTCGATCAGGCGCAGGCCTTCAGCGCCATATTGCGCGAGCATGGCTTTGACCAACGAGCTTTTGCCGGTGCCGCGCGCGCCCGTCATCAACACGTTGTTGGCCGGTTTGCCGCGCAGGAACTGGCGCGTGTTGCGGTCGATGATGTCTTTCTGGCGGCCGATGTGCTGCAGGTCGTCGGGCGCGATGCGAGCCACGTGTCGCACGGCATCGAGCCAACCGCGCGCGCCGCGTTTGCGCCACCGGAACGCATGCGCGGTCCAGTCGATGTCGGGCGGCGCCGGCGGCAGATAGGCTTCGAGCTGCGCCAGCACGCGCAATGCGCGCGTGGTGAGCGCGGTCAGGTCGGTGTCGGACACGTCTTACTCCGGATGCGCTTACGAGCGATAGTCGGCGTTGATGGTGACGTACTCGTGCGAGAAGTCGCAGGTGTAGACCGTATCGGCCACGGTGCCGCGACCGAGCGCGATGCGCACGAGAATCTCGGCCTGCTTCATGACGCGTTGACCGTCGGCTTCCTGGTAGTCGGGGTTGCGGCCCCCATCGCAGGCGACCAGCACATCGTCGAGCCACAGGCGCAGGCCGTTCACATCGAGGTCGTCGATGCCGGCATAACCGATGGCGGCCAGAATGCGGCCCAGGTTGGGATCGGAGGCAAAAAACGCGGTCTTGACCAGCGGCGAATGGGCCACGGCGTAGGCCACCTTGAGGGCTTCCTCGGTAGTGCCGGCTTCTTCGACCTGGATGGTCATGAACTTGGTGGCGCCTTCGGCATCGCGCACGATCTTCTGCGCCAGTTCGCGGGCGGCATCGGCGAACGCATCGCGCAGCACGGTGTAGTTGGCGTCGTCTTCCGAGTCGATCTGCAGGCCGGATTTACCCGTGGCCATCACGATGAAAGAGTCGTTGGTGGAGGTGTCGCCGTCGACCGTGATGCGATTGAACGATACGTTGGCCAGATCGCGCGCCAGGCGGGCAAGCACGGGCTGCGCGATGCCGGCATCGGTGCCCAGAAAGCCCAGCATCGTCGCCATGTTGGGACGAATCATGCCGGCGCCTTTGCTCACGCCGGTGAAGGTGACCGTACGGCCGCCGATCTCGACGCGCCGCGACACCACCTTGGGCAGTGTATCGGTCGTCATGATGCCGTGGGCCGCTTCCATCCAGTTGTTGGGACCGAAGGCGGCGATCGCGCGCGGCAGGCCGGCGGTGAGGCGGTCGACCGGCAGCGGCTCGAGAATCACGCCGGTGGAAAACGGGAGGATCTGCGCGGGCGGCACGCCCAGCAGGTCGCCCAGGGCGGCGCAGGTGGCGTTTGCAGCGTCCAGGCCCGGTTGGCCGGTGCCGGCATTGGCGTTGCCGGTATTGATGACGAGGGCGCTGATGGGGCCACCGGCCGCCAGATGCGCTTCGCAGATCTGCACAGGCGCGGCGCGGAAGCGGTTGAGCGTAAACACACCGGCCACCGTGGTGCCGGGTGCCAGGCGAAACACCGTCAGATCGCGGCGGTTGGCTTTTCGGATGCCGGCTTCGGCGACGCCGATCTCGATACCCTCGACGGGGAAGATGTCGGCAGCTTGCGGGATGTGAAGATTGACGGCCATGCGCCCTCCAGGAAGAACATAGCCTTTTATTATCCCACCGTTACCCGGGTTGCGTTGTGACCGTGCTCACGTCTTGTCGTGGCGGTCGGCGATGACGTGCAGCTTGAGTTCGCCCAGCACCTTGAAAAGCGCATCGCGGCTGCTCTCGGGCAACGCACCGAACATATTCTTGATCCACGTTTCATGGGCGCGCGCCATCTTGGCGAACGATTTGCGGCCCAGCGGCGTAAGCTGGATCAGGGAGCTGCGGCGGTCCGTTTCAATCTTCGTGCGCACCACGAGCCCTTCTTTTTCGAGCTGATCGGTGATGCCCGTGATATTGCCGTTGGTGACCATCATGTGGCGCGAGAGCTCGCCCATGCGCATGCCTGCAGGCGCGCGCTGCAGTTGCGCCATCAGGTCGAAGCGCGGCAGGGTGGTATCGAACTCGTTGCGCAGGCGGCTGCGGACATCGCTTTCGATGAGATTGCAGCACGTGAGCAGGCGCAGCCAGACGCGCAGATCCTGGTGGTCGTCGGGGGCGGCTCGGCTTTCGAGGTCGGGCATCGGAATCATGGCGGAACCTTCAGGCGGCGGCATGGGAGGATGCGGGCGGCAGGCCCATCTGATCGAAGATCGCGCGCGTGAGCGGCTCGGCCGGATCGTTCAGCGCCAGCACGATATCGAAGTGGTTGGTATGCGGCATGGGCACGTCGCGGCCTTCGAAGCCCCGTTGCTGCCAGGCGGTCAGATAGTCGCGGCTTTGCCGCTTGAACTCGTCGGTTTCGTTGCCGCCGTAACTCACGATCAGCGGACAACCTTGCAAAGGCAGATGATCGATCGGGCTATTGCGGATCGCGTCGGCTTCCGACAACTGCATCCATTCGTTGATGTGCGTGTGCGGCAGGGGGCGCAGATCGAAAAGGCCGGAGAGCGGCGCGGCGCCGCGCACCACATCGGTGGGCACGCCATACTCGGCATGCCAGCCGTGCGCCAGCACCATCCCCGTGAGGTGCCCGCCGGCCGAGGTGCCGCACACGTGGATGCGCGCGGGATCGCCGCCATGCTGGGCGATGTGGGCGTGCACCCACGCCAGCGCGCGCCGGGTTTGATCGACGATGCGATCGAGCGTGACGGCGGGGGCGAGCGAATAGTTCAGCGCCACGACCAGGGCGCCGGCGGCCGTAAAGGCCGGCGCCATGCCGCTCGACTCGTTTTTGCTCAGCAGGCGCCAGTAGCCGCCATGGATGAAGAAGAACACTGGCGCGCCCTGCGCCGTGCGGGCCGGCCGGAAGATGTCCAGCACTTCATCGGGGTGATCGCCATAGGCCACATCGATATCGCACGCGAGCGTGGCCCGCGCGTGTGCGCTCTGGGTCTCGTATTGCTTGAGAATGGGCCAGATATCCGGTACCGTTGCCCGCGCGTTGTATTGCACGTCGAGGCCGGCCTGATCGTAATCGCGATAAAGAGAGGTCATGAACCGTCCGTCGCCTGAAGCGAAATGAATAATAAAAACCTGCGGCGAGATCGACGATTTGCCGCGTTGGAACCGGCATTCAACGGCCCGCAAAGCAAGCATGGGTGTAAACCCTAGACTTGTTTTGCCGATTACTTTAAACCTAAACTATGCAGCATGCCAGCACCGTGTGATCGCACGAGGTTCGGCCGGTTTTTCACATCGCTTTTCTCGTCATTGCCTCACAGGGCGCGTCGCCGCGCAAGGAGCTTCACATGCGTTTCACGATGTCAGTACTGGCCGCCGCACTGTTGGTGCCGAGCTTGACCGCCGCCCAGACCATCAAGGTCGGCATCGCCAACGATATTTCGGGTCCGTTCTCGGCGCTGGGCGCCGAAGCCCGTGACGGCTTCAATCTCGCGATCAAGCAACTGGGCGGCAAGCTCGGCGGTCAACCGGCCGAATTCATCCAGACCGACATGGCGGGTAATCCCGATCAGGCGCGTCAGCTGGTCTCGCGCTATCTGCAACGCGACAAGATCGATTTCTTTACCGGCCCCATCGGCTCGAACGTGGCGCTGGCCGTGGGCCCGTCGCTCTTCGCCGCCAAGGTCCCGTATCTCTCGAACAATCCCGGCCCCAGCCAATATGCCGGTGCGCAATGCAACGCCTACTGGTTCGGCACGTCTTACCAGAACGATGCGTTCCACACGGCGGCCGGCAAGATGGCCAAGGATCGCGGCTTCAAGAATATGTTCATCCTGGCCCCGGATTATCCGGCCGGCAAGGACGCGCTCACGGGCTTCAAGCGCGGCTATGAAGTGGCGGTCTCGCAAGAGCTGTATTCCAAGCTCGGCCAGATCGATTACGCCGCCGAGATTGCGCAGATTCGCGCCGCCAAGCCTGACGCGCTCTACATCTTCCTGCCGGGCGGCATGGGCATCAACTTCATCAAGCAATTCAATGCAGCCGGCCTGGCGCAGTCGATCAAGCTGATCGGCCCGGGTTTCTCGGCCGACGAAGACGTGATCCAGGCCGTGGGCGAGCCGATGCTGGGCATGGTCAATACGGCAGAGTGGGCGCACGATCTGGATGTGCCGGCCAACAAGGCCTTCGTGGCGGCGTTCCGCAAGGAATACAACAACCGCTATCCGTCGGTATACGCCGCGCAGGCCTTCGACGTCATCATGTCGATGGATGCCGCGGTCAAGCAGGCGGGTGGCAAGGCGAGCGATCGCGAAGCCATCCTGGCCGCGTTGAAGAAAGCGGACTTTCAATCGGTGCGCGGCAAGTTCGCTTACGGCAAGAACAACTATCCCATCCAGGCCTACTACGTTCGCACCATCGTCAAGGATGCCGACGGACGCGTGACCAACAAGCTGGACGGCAAGGTGTTCGAGAGCTACCAGGACGTGTACGTCGACGAGTGCAAGCTCTAAGCACGCCAGGCGCGGCGGGCCCGATCCCGCGCGCCGTTCTTCATCCATAAACGATGCATGCCGCTCCGCTCGCCGGGTCGGTGGCCACGGGGAAATCGTTTTGACATCGACGTTGTTGATCGAGCAATTGCTCAACGGCCTGCAGTTCGGGCTGATGTTGTTCCTGATCGCCGCCGGCCTGACGCTGGTGTTCGGGATCATGGACATCATGAACCTCGCGCATGGCTCGCTGTACACGGCGGGCGCGTATTTCGCGGCCGACGTGATGCAGCGCACCGGCTCGTTCATGGCGGCGGTGCTGGTGGCCGCCGTGGTGACGGGGCTCGTTGCCGCCGTGCTCGAGATCGTGCTCATCAGGCGATTGGCCGTGCGCGATCACCTGGCGCAAGTGCTGGGCACCTACGCCATCATTCTGATCGCCGATGACGCCGTCAAAATGATCTGGGGCGCAGCCCCCGTGATGCTCAATATGCCGGCCATGCTGTCGGGCCCGGTGCGATTGACCGAAGAATTGTTGTACCCCGCGTATCGCATCATGATCATCGCGGTGGGGCTGGCCGTGGCGGTGGGGCTGTATGCGTTCGTCACGCGCACCCGCGCCGGCGTACTGGTGCGCGCGGGGGCGTCCAATCGCCGGATGGCCACGCTGATGGGCGTGCGGGTGCCGCTGCTGTTTTTGGGCGTATTCACCTTGGGTGCGATGCTGGCCGCCATCGCCGGCGCGTTGCTCGGTCCGATCACGGCAGTGCAGATCGGCATGGGCGAAGACATCCTCATCCTGGTGCTGGTGTGCATCGTGATCGGCGGCATCGGCTCGATCCGCGGCGCATTCGTGGGTGCACTGCTGGTGGGCTTCGTCGATACGGCAGGGCGTGCCTTTCTGCCCAGCTTGCTGCGTGAGATCGCGTCGCCGTCGGTCGCGGCCAGTGTGGGTCCCACGCTCGCCGCCATCTCGATTTACGTGCTGATGGCCGTGGTGTTGGTGTTCCGTCCGTCCGGTCTCTTTCCGGCGCGAGGCTGACATGACGATGCGACCGACATTATTGTTGACCCTGTTTGCGTTGGCGCTGCTGATCGCGGTGCCCTGGATCGCGCCGATCTTCGATCTGGATTTTTATGTGTCGCTGGTGCGACGCATTTTGATCTACGCCCTGGCGGCCACGAGTCTGAACCTGATTCTTGGCTATGGCGGGATGGTAGCGCTCGGGCACGCGGCCTTCTTCGGTGCAGGCGCTTATGCCGTGGCCATTCTGGGCGCCTCCGGCATTACCGCAGCGGTGGTCGTCTGGCCGGCGGCCATGGCGCTGGCCGGCGTGCTGGCGTTGATCGTGGGGGCGATTTCGCTGCGCACGCGCGGCGTGTACTTCATCATGATCACGCTGGCCTTCGCGCAGATGGTCTATTACGTCTTCATTTCGCTGCGCCAGTATGGCGGCGAAGACGGCTTGAACCTGACCGGCTATTCCACATTGCCGGGCCTGGATCTGGCCAACGACACCACGTTCTATTACGTGACGCTCGCGATCTTCGTGATCGTGATGGCGCTCTTCAATCGCACGGTCGACGCGCGCTTCGGGACCGCCTTGCAAGGCATTCGCGAAAACGAATCGCGCATGGAATCGATGGGCTATCCGGTGTATCGCCTGAAGCTCGTCGCGTTCGCGCTATCGGGCGTGGTGGCCGGTCTGGCCGGTGCCTTGCTCGCCAATCACAACCTGTTCGTGTCGCCCACGCTCATGCACTGGACCCAGTCGGCGAATCTGCTGATCATGGTGCTGGTGGGCGGCATCGGCTTGCGCTACGGCGGTGTGGCCGGTGCCGTGGTGATGCTGCTGCTCGAAGAATTCCTGCGCCAATGGACCGAGTATTGGCACATGCCGCTTGGCGTGTTGCTCTTGCTGGTGGTGCTGTTCGCGCCGCGCGGGCTGGTGGGATTGCTGTCTAAACGGGTGGCCTCATGAACGACAACGTGCAATCCGCCGTGCCGGTGCTCGAGGCCCAAGGCTTGTGCCGGCGGTTCGGCGCGCTGGTCGCAACCGATAACGTCAGCCTCAAGCTTTATCCCGGCGAAATCCATGCGCTGATCGGGCCGAACGGCGCCGGCAAGTCCACCCTGATCCATCTGCTGTCGGGCGTGCTGCGCGCGGATGCGGGCAGTCTGCACGTGGCCGGCACTGATGTGTCGAACATGAATGCGCATGAGCGCGTCCGCGCAGGACTGTCGCGTTCGTATCAGATCACGAACATCTTCAAGTCGATGTCGGTACTCGATAACCTCGTGCTGGCGGTGCAGGCCCACGCAGGCTCGAGCTTCGGCTTCTGGCACGCACGCCGCAACGAGGCGGCGCTATACGACGCGGCCCGCGCCCTGGCGCGTGAATGCTCGATCGACGACAGCCTGCTCGGCCGCACCGCCAGTACGTTGCCGCACGGCGAGCAGCGCAAGATCGAATTCGCCTTGGCGTTGGCGGCCAATCCCAAGGTGCTGTTGCTGGATGAGCCGATGGCCGGCATGGGCCCGGATGAGACGGTCCGGCTCACGGCCTTGATCGAGTCGATGCGGGGGCGCGCGGCGATGCTGCTCGTCGAGCACGATATGCAGGCGGTGTTTCAGCTTGCCGATCGCATCTCGGTGCTGGTGTACGGCAAGGTGATCGCCACCGGCACGCCGCAGGAAATCCGCAACAGCCCCGAAGTGCGGCAGGCCTACCTGGGCGATGACGACGCGCCTCCCACCGGATCGGAACGCCGCGAGGCGGAAGAGACAACATGATGCTGAATGCGCAAGGAGTCGAAAGCGGGTATGGCCCAAGCCAGGTGCTGTTCGGCGTGAACATGACGATCGCGGCGGGCCAGGTGGTCACCCTGTTGGGCCGCAATGGCATGGGCAAGACGACGTTGTTGCGGACATTGTTCGGGCAGTTGGGCTTGCGGGCGGGTTCGGTGCAGTTGGACGGCGCCGATATCTCGGGGTGGGCGTCGGATCGGATTGCGCGCGCCGGCCTGGCGATCGTGCCTGAAGGCCGTCAGTGCTTTCCTAATCTGACGGTGCGTGAGCACCTGACGGCGTTTGCCGATGTGCGCAACGGCAAGGCGGCGAATGCGTGGAACGCGGATCGCGTGTGTGAACTGTTTCCTCGGTTGGGCGAGCGTGCCCGCAATATGGGCAATCAACTCTCGGGCGGCGAGCAGCAGATGCTCGCGATCGGACGCGCGCTGGTCACCAATCCCAAATTGCTGATTCTGGACGAAGCCACTGAGGGTCTGGCGCCGCGTGTGCGCGAGGAGATCTGGCAATGTCTGGCGCGGCTGCGCGAGACGGGGCAGACCATTCTGGTGATCGACAAGTATGTGGAGCGGCTCTTGGCACTGGCTGACCACCACGTTATTCTCGAACGCGGCAAGGTCGTCTGGCAAGGCGACTCGACGCAGTTGGATAGCGACCGGTCGTTATGGACGCGCTATCTCGGGGTGTAGGCGGATTTGCGATGCAGCGTTGCAAGGCGGCCAGCGGTAGGGGCCGCCTTTGCGTTGGCGCTTGCGACGCCCGGTGTAAGCTTTGGCGCGTTCGATGTACGGGCTTGTCAGTGGCGAATTCAATACACTGCAACCGTCTGCGATGGTCGGCCACTAAATATTTCGGAATATTTCTGGTCATTGCAATACAATCCTCTTACTCCGGTTAGGGGAGGATTGGGGCGCGCTTGTCGGGTGCGTGTCGATTGTCCGTGCGCCGAGCGGGGCGCCGTGTTTTCGTGCGTGCGCTCCACGTTGACGAGGCAGAGCCGAAATGCAGGAAGATTTGCCAGAATGCAGCCGTAGTTCCCCAGCCGATTTTTCGATGCATGACCGGGCCGAAGTGCTCGACGCCATCGATCGCACCATGCTGATTCTGGAGTTCGATCGGGCCGGCAAGATTACCGGTGCCAACGACACGTTCTTGCGTCGCATGGGCTATCGGCTCGAGGAGATCTGCGGGCGCGCGCACGACACGTTGTGCCCGCCGCAGGTGGGCGCGGTAGGCCGCGAGGCATCGATCTGGGCGAGCATGCAGAAGGGCGACGCCTTCAGCCGCATCGTCAGACGCGCCAGGCAGGATGGCACCGAGGTCTGGCTCGATGCGTTTTATACGCCCATCATGAGTGCAAGCGGCGAACTCGAACGCGTCATCAAGATCGCCAACGATGTGACCGACGATGTCCGGCGGCGCGAATCGGTGCGGCGCGTGCTCAAGGGTGTGGACGAAGCCGGCAATGCGGTGGTGATCTCCAGTCCGGACGATCGCGTGCTGTATGCCAACGAGGGCTTCAAGCGGCTGCTGGAAAAGCAGGGTGAAAGCGTGCGGGGGCGGATGCTGCGCGAGCTGATCGGTGCCGCGCGCATGGAGCCGGCGACGACACGCTATCTGTCCAATCGCTTGTCCAAGCCCCCGGGGCAGCAGCAGGAGCTGCTGCTGTACGGCAAGAGCGGTCGGCCGATCTGGGTGGCCGCCACGACCAACGCCGTGTTTGACGAGCACGGCAACGTCGTCAACATCGTCGATGTTCTCACCGACATCACCCCCACCAAGATCTACGAAGTCCTGCAGCGGCGGATTCTGCGGGCCGTTTTCGACGATCAGCCGATCGAAGAGGTGATGGCGCTGCTGTGCGCCGAGCTGACGCAACTCGCGCCCGAATTGCAACCCGCCGTGGCCCGCCTGGATGACGACCGCCAATGGCAGGCGCTTGCCGCCCCGGCGCTGCCGTCCCAACACCTGGAGGCGCTGCGCCTGTTCGACCCCGCCGTCATTGCCGACACGGCAGCCGAAGGCAACGCCTGCCAGGCTTTGACGGCCATCGACCCCGCGCAGGACGCACGATGGGCGCCGCAGCGCGAGTGGCTCGACGCGGCGGCGCTCACCGGTTGCGCAGCGCGAGCGATCGTCACCGCGGCCGGGCGCACGATCGGCTTGCTGGCGTTCTTCTTTCGTGACCGCGCCCAGCCTGATGCCTTTCATCGCCGCTTGATGGATGTGGGCCTGCATTTATGTTCGCTCGCGCTGGAGCGCGAAGATGTGCGCGCGCGGCTTCAGCAGTTGGCGTATTACGACGACCTGACCGGGCTTCCCAATCGCAGCCATCTGCATGCCGAGGCGGAGCGGGCGGTGGACGACATGATCCGTCGCGATGGCGCACTGGCCGTTGTGGTGATCGACATCGACCGCTTCAAGCAGGTCAACGAACAGTTCGGCCACAGCGCGGGCGATGCGCTGCTGCGTGAGGTCGCGCGACGCCTGCGTGCCGTCCTGCGCAGCGGCGACATCGTGGGCCGTATGTCGGGCGATGAGTTTCTGGTGGTGCTGCCGCAGTGCGATGTGAAAGGCATCGAGATCGTGACGCGTCATCTGACGGCTGAACTCACGCGTCCTTTCGACGTGGGGGCGACGGTACTGCGGCCGACGGCGAGCGTGGGCGTGAGCTTCTTTCCCGACAACGGGCAGGATCTGCCGGCGCTGTTGCGCCATGCCGATATGGCGATGGTGCAGGCCAAGGCGGATGGGCGCGCCTGTGTGCGTTTCTTCAGTCCGGAGATGAATCAGATGTCGCAGGAGCGCCATGCGCTCGAAGGCGCCTTGCGGCATGCGCTTGAAAATGAAGGGCTGCAGTTGCACTACCAGCCGCAGATTCGCATGCGCGATGGCGTGCTGTACGGCGTGGAAGCGTTGGCGCGTTGGCGCCATCCGGCGTTGGGTGAGCTGTCGCCTGCGCGCTTCGTGCCGTTGGCCGAAGCATGCGGCCTGATCGGGGCCCTGGGCGAGTGGGCCATCCGCACGGCGTGCCGGCAATTGGCCGACTGGCGCGCCCGTGGCGTCGCGGTCCCCACCGTATCGGTCAATCTGTCGCCCACCAATTTCCATCGCGCCGATCTGGAGGCCACGATCGAGGCAGCGCTGCGGCGCTATCGCCTGAGCCCCTCTGACCTGACGCTGGAGATCACCGAGAGCGTGCTGCTCGACAGCAATCCCGACACGATGAATACGATCGCGCGCCTGACCACGTCGGGCGTGCGGCTCTCGATGGACGACTTCGGCACCGGCTACTCGAGCCTGGGCCATCTGCGCCGCCTTGCGGTGCATGAACTGAAGCTGGACCGCAGCTTCGTGGTGGGGATCGAGTCGGACGCACCTTCGCGGGCGCTTGCCAGTGCCATCGTGCGCATTGGTGAAAGCTTGAACCTGAAGGTGGTGGCCGAGGGCGTGGAGACGGAAGTGCAGCGGCATTTCCTGGCCGAGCTGGGCTGCGATGCGGTGCAGGGATTTCTGTATTCGCCCGCCTTGCCGGCGGCGGAGCTGGAGCGCTGGCTGGCGCAGCGGTCGCCGGCGGCGTAGCGCGCGGCGGGGCGTAGCGGGGTGCGCGCGCATCCCGATCACGGTGTAAAAATGGACCTGCCTGGGCTCGCGGGCGAGGCATTCGCACGCCTGTACCGCTGCGCGCAGCGAACACGGGCGGGGCTTCCTGTTAGGCGAAAACCCGGGTTGCGGCAGGGTTGGAAGGTGTATATAGTTCAAGCCTAAAATATCCAGGTTTAAATAATCGTCGCCCGGAGCGCGTGGGATGTGCGGCGTCATCGAAGCGAGCTAGCCATGAATATCGTGTGCATCGGGGGCGGCCCCGCCGGCCTGTATTTCGGATTGCTGATGAAGCTGCAGGATCCCGCCAACCGGGTGGTGGTGCTGGAGCGCAACAAGCCGTACGACACATTCGGCTGGGGCGTGGTGTTCTCCGATGCGACGATGGCCAATCTGCGCATTGCCGATCCGGTGTCCGCCGAGGAAATCGCAGCCGCGTTCAACCATTGGGACGACATCGAGATCCACTTCAAGGGCCAGAGCATTCGCAGTGGCGGCCATGGTTTCATCGGCATCGGCCGCAAGAAGCTGCTCAATATCCTGCAAGCCCGCTGCGAAGAAGCGGGCGTGGAACTGGTGTTCGAGACCGACGCGCAGGACGACCGCGACGTGGCGCTGAAGTACGACGCCGATCTCGTGATCGCTTCGGACGGCATCAACAGCCGCGTGCGCACGGCGTACCTCCCCTCGTTCGAACCCGATATCGATCAGCGGCTGTGCCGCTTCGTCTGGCTGGGCACGCACAAGGTATTCGATGCGTTCACGTTTGCATTCGTGCAGACGGAACACGGCTGGTTTCAGGCGCACGCGTACCGCTTTGAGCCGGGGCTGTCGACCTTCATCGTGGAAACCACCGAGGACGCCTGGCGTGCCGCCGGCATCGAGGCCATGAGCCAGGAAGACGGCATCGCCTACTGCGAAAAATTGTTTGCGCCGTGGCTCGACGGTCACGCACTGATGACCAATGCCAAGCACTTGCGTGGCTCGGCGAGCTGGATTCGTTTTCCGCGCGTGATCTGCAAGCGTTGGGTGCATTGGCACAGCCTGCAAACGGCGTCGGGCATGCGCGACGTACCGGTGGTGCTGATGGGCGATGCCGCGCATTCGGCCCACTTTTCGATCGGTTCGGGCACCAAGCTCGCGCTCGAAGACGCGATCGAACTTGCGCGCCGTATGGCGCAACCGGGACGCGATGTGCGCGAAGCGTTGAGCGAATACGAAGCCGTGCGCAGCGTGGAAGTGCTCAAGATTCAGAACGCCGCGCGCAACTCGACCGAATGGTTCGAGAACGTCGAACGGTATGCGGGCCTCGCACCCGAACAATTTGCCTATTCATTGTTGACGCGCTCGCAGCGTATCTCGCACGAGAATCTGCGCGTGCGCGATGCGGCCTGGCTGGAAGGGTATGAGGCGTGGATCGCGCGCAATGCCGGGCAGGATCTGCCGGACGGCACGCGTGCACCGCAGCCGATGCTCACGCCGTTCTCCCTGCGGTCGACGCGGCTGAAGAATCGCATCGTCGTCTCGCCGATGGCGATGTACTCCTGCAAAGACGGCGTGCCCGGTGATTTCCATCTGGTGCATCTGGGCAGCCGCGCATTGGGCGGCGCCGGCATGATCATGGTCGAGATGACCTGCACGTCGCCCGACGCGCGCATTACACCGGGATGCCCGGGGTTGTGGAACGACGCGCAGCGCGATGCGTTCAAGCGTATCGTCGATTTCGTGCACGGCCAAAGCGATGCAAAGATCGGCATTCAGTTGGGTCATGCGGGACGCAAGGGATCAACGCAATTGGGCTGGGACAAGATCGACTACCCGCTTGCCACGGGCAACTGGCCGCTGTTTTCGGCATCGCCCATTCCGTACATGGAAGGTGTGTCGCAGGTGCCGCGAGCGATGACCCGTGCCGATATGGATACCGTGCGGGACGATTTCGTGGCTGCTGCCACACGCGCGGCCGACGCCGGATTCGACTGGCTGGAACTGCATTGCGCGCACGGCTATCTGCTGTCGTCGTTCATCTCGCCCATCACCAATCATCGCGACGACGAATACGGCGGCAGCCTGGAAAACCGGTTGCGTTATCCGCTCGAGATCTTCGCGGCTTTGCGCGCGGTCTGGCCCGAACGGTTGCCGATGTCGGTGCGGATTTCGGCCCACGACTGGGTCGAAGGCGGCATCACCGCCGATGACGCAGTCGAGATCGCGCGTCGCTTCAAGGCGGCCGGCGTGGACATGGTGGATTGCTCCTCGGGGCAGGTGAGCGCGGCGCAGAAGCCTGTGTATGGCCGCATGTACCAGACGCCGTTCTCGGACCGCGTGCGTAATGAAGCCGGCATTCCAACGATGGCTGTGGGCGCGATCTTCGAAGCCGACCACGTGAACGGCATCATTGCCTCGGGCCGCGCCGATCTGTGCGCGATCGCCCGCCCGCACCTCGCGGATGCCGCCTGGACGTTGCGTGAGGCCGCCCGCGTTGGGGCACCCGATGTGACGTGGCCCAGGCAATATGAAGCCGGCCGCCGCCAGCTGGAGGTCAATTTTCAACGCGCCGCGCAAACGGCACCGGAGGCGAAATGAGCGCGGCGTCGACACCGGCCGGAAATGCCGCGGCAGCCGCGCACGCTTCGCATTCCGCCGCATCCGGCACCCCGCATGACGCCCCAGCCGGCAAGCCGCTCACGGGCCGTCACGCCGTGGTCACCGGGGGTGGCAAGGGTATCGGCATGGCCATCGCACGCCATCTGCTGGCGCATGGCGCCGCCGTCACGCTGGTGGGCCGGGATCGTGACACGCTCGATCGTGCCGTTGCCGACCTCACGCCGCTCGGACAGGTGCAGGCAGCCGCGTGCGATGTGGTCGATGCCGCCAGCGTACGCACGGCGTTCGATGGCGCCGCCCAGGCATTCGGCCCGATCGCGGTGCTGGTCAACAACGCCGGGCAGGCGGTGAGCGAACGATTCGACCGGATGGATGCCTCGGTATGGGACACCATGCTGGCCGTCAATCTGACCGGCACGTTTCATTGCACCCAGGCCGTGTTGCCGGGGATGCTGGCGCAGCAGTGGGGCCGCGTGGTGAACGTGGCCAGCACCGCGGGCTTGATCGGCTACGCGTACGTGAGCGCCTATTGCGCCGCCAAGCATGGCGTGATCGGCATGACGCGCGCACTCGCGCTTGAAGTGGCACGCAAGGGCGTGACCGTGAATGCCGTATGCCCCGGCTATACCGAAACCGACATCGTGCGCGGTGCCGTCGCCAATATCGTGGGCAAGACGGGTATGACCGAAGAGGCTGCCCGCGCGCAGCTCGCCCAACGCAATCCGCAAGGCAAGCTGGTGCAGCCCGACGACGTCGCGCAAACCGTGGCGTGGCTGTGCCTGCCGGCAGCCATGGCCGTCAACGGCCAGGCCATCCCGGTGGATGGCGGCGAAGTGATGACGGGTTAGGGCGCCGGCGCGCCCCACCCAACCCAATCGAGGAGACCAGGATGACCCAGACGCAAGAGACGCACACGATGGCGCACCACAAGCAACCGCTGGCCGGCTACCAGGCGCGGACGTTTCTGTGGGACGTGTCGGCCGATGGCAAGGTGGCCACGATCACGCTCAATCGGCCCGAGCGCAAGAATCCGCTCACGTTCGAGTCGTACGCCGAGTTGCGCGACCTGTTTCGCAGCTTGGTCTATGCGACCGACATCAAGGTCGTGGTGCTGGCGGGTGCCGGCGGCAACTTCTGCTCCGGTGGCGATGTGCACGAGATCATCGGGCCGCTTACGCGCATGACAATGCCCGAGTTGCTCGACTTCACGCGCATGACCGGCGATCTGGTCAAGGCGATGCGGGCCTGCCCGCAGCCCATCGTGGCTGCCGTGGACGGCATCTGCGCGGGCGCGGGCGCCATGCTGGCGCTGGGTTCGGATCTGCGCATCGGCGCGACCGATGCCCGCACGGCGTTTCTTTTCACACGCGTGGGCCTCGCCGGCGCCGATATGGGCGCGTGCACGCTGCTGCCCCGCATGATCGGCCAGGGCCGCGCGTCCGAGCTGCTTTATACCGGCCGCGCCATGACGGCGGATGAAGGCCTGGCCTGGGGCTTCTTCAATCAGGTGCTGCCGCAAGCCGACGTGCTGGGCGCCGCGCAAACCTTGGCGGCCTCGATTGCCGCCGGCCCCACGTTCGCGCACGGCGTCACCAAGAAATTGCTGCATCAAGAGTGGGCCATGGGGGTGGATGAGGCGATCGAAGCCGAAGCCGAGGCGCAGGCGATCTGCATGCAGACGCGCGATTTCCATCGCGCCTACGAGGCGTTCGTCGCCAAGCGCAAGCCTGTGTTCGAAGGAAACTGATCATGGCCGACACCACCTGGCAAGACTGGCCTTTTTTTGACGACCGCCATCGCAGCGTGGCGCGGGAACTCGATACGTGGGCCGAACACGCGCTTGCGCATGTCGACCATCGCGATACCGATCAGGCGTGCCGCGATCTGGTGCGCGCGTTGGGCGACGCCGGGTGGCTGCGTTATGCCGTGGCCGCTGGCCCCGGCGGTGCATGGGGCGGCGCGCTGGGCGCGATCGACTCGCGCATGGTGTGCATCCTGCGCGAAACGCTCGCGCGGCACGATGGCCTGGCCGACTTCGCATTTGCCATGCAAGGTCTGGGCAGCGGCGCGATATCGCTGGGCGGCTCCGACGCGTTGCGCGAGGCGTACCTGCCACGCGTGGCGCGTGGCGACGCGATCGCCGCCTTTGCCTTGTCCGAACCTGAAGCCGGATCGGATGTGGCCGCGCTGAGCTGCGCGGCCCGGCTGGACGGCGACCATTACGTGCTCGATGGCGACAAGACCTGGATTTCGAACGGCGGCATTGCCGACTTCTATTGCGTGTTTGCCCGCACCGGCGAAGCGCCTGGTGCCCGGGGCATCAGCGCCTTCGTGGTGGATGCCGATACACCGGGCCTCGACGCTTCCGAACGCATCGATGTGATTGCGCCGCATCCGCTGGCCACGCTGAAGTTTCGCAACTGCCGCGTGCCCAGGACCCATCTGCTCGGCGACGCCGGGCAAGGTTTCAAATTGGCGATGATGACGCTGGACATCTTCCGGGCCTCGGTGGCCGCTGCCGCGTTGGGTTTCGCGCGTCGTGCGCTGGACGAGTCGGTAGGCCGGGCGCGCTCACGCCGCATGTTTGGCCAGACGCTGGGCGATCTGCAACTGACGCAAGCCGCGCTGGGCGACATGGCCACCGCAGTGGATGCCTCGGCGCTGCTCACTTATCGCGCTGCGTGGATGCGCGACGTGCAGGGCGTGCGCACCACGCGCGAAGCGGCAATGGCCAAGATGACGGCCACGGAATCGGCGCAGCAGGTGATCGATCGCGCGGTGCAATTGTTTGGCGGCGCCGGTGTGGTGAGCGGCGCCATCGTGGAACGACTTTATCGGGAAATCCGGTCGTTGCGCATTTATGAAGGCGCGACCGAGGTGCAGAAACTCATCATCGCACGCGAGCTACTCAAGAACTGACGCGCATGAACGCGTCGTCCATACAAGGGGTTTGTCATGGCTGTTTCCGCTCATCAAGATACGTTTGCCAGGGATCACTTGCCGGATCGCGCCGATTGGCCGGAGCTGTTGCTCGATAGCCCGGATGTGGCCTATCCCGAGCGCATGAACTGCGCGGCCGAACTCGTCGACCGCATGGTAGCGCAGGGCAATGGCGCGCGGGTGGCGCTGCGCTGGCTGGACGGCGGCCAGATGAAGACGATGACGTATGCCGAACTCAAGGCCCTGACCAACCGTATCGCGCATGTGCTGGTGGGCCCGATGGGCCTGGTGCCCGGCAACCGCGTGCTCTTGCGCGGCCCCAACAACCCCATGATGGCCGCGGCCTGGCTGGGCGCGATCAAGGCGGGCATGGTAACCGTGCCGACAATGCCGTTGCTGCGCGCCAAGGAACTCAAGCAGATCATCGACAAGGCCGAGATCCAGGCCGTGCTGTGCGATGCCTCGCTGCAGAACGAAGCCTTCTTCTGCCGCGATGCGGCGCACGAATACCATTGCCCGCAGCTCGCGCAACTGGTGCTGTTCAACGATGCGGGACCCGATTCGCTGGACACACTGGCGGCGGCGCAATCCGACGATTTCACGCCCTGCGACACGGCGGCCGACGATGTGTGCCTGATCGCGTTTACAAGCGGCACGACCGGCAAGCCCAAGGGTTGCATGCATTTTCATCGCGACGTGCTGGCGATGTGCGATCTCTTCCCGAAGCATGTGATCGGCATGGGCCCGGACGACATCGTGTGCGGCACGCCGCCGATGGCGTTCACGTTTGGCTTGGGTGGCTTGCTGTGCTTTCCGCTGCGCGTGGGCGCCTCGGCCATTCTGTCGGAAAAACTGGCGCCGGCGAGCCTGCTGCAGACGATTCAGGATTTCCGCGCGACGATCGTGTTTACCGCGCCCACGTTCTATCGCCAGATGGCGGGATTGGTGGATCAATACGATCTGTCGTCATTGAAGAAGAGCGTGTCGGCTGGCGAAGCCTTGCCCGACGCCACGCGGCAGTTGTGGAAAGCGGCCAGCGGCATCGAGATGATCGACGGCATCGGGGGCACCGAGATGATCCATGTGTTCGTGTCGAGCAGCGAGGCAGAAGTGCGGCGCGGTGCGATCGGCAAGGTGGTGCCCGGCTACATCGCGCAGGTGGTCGACGACAACATGCAGCCGGTGCCGCACGGCACGCCCGGTCGCCTGGCGATCAAGGGTCCCACCGGTTGCCGCTACCTGGACGACGACCGCCAGCGCAAATTCGTGCGCGACGGTTGGAATCTGCCGGGCGACACCTTCGTGCAGGACGCCGACGGCTATCTGTACTATCAGGCGCGTAACGACGACATGATCATTTCAGCCGGCTACAACATCGCCGGCCCGGAAGTGGAAGACGCACTGCTGCGCCATCCGGCGGTGGCCGAGTGCGGCGTAGTGGGATTGCCCGACGAGGAACGCGGCCAGGTCGTCAAGGCCTTCGTGGTGCTCAAGCCCGGCATCGATGGCGATGCGGCAATGGTCAAAACGCTGCAGGATTTCGTCAAGGCTGAAATCGCGCCCTATAAATATCCGCGCGCAATTGCGTTCGTGGAGGCGTTGCCGCGCACCGAGACCGGCAAGCTGCAACGCTTTACGTTGCGCCAGACCGCGATGGCATCGGCATGAGATTGGCCGCCATCGCCGCCGCCATCGACGCCCGCACTGCGGTCCGCATCGCGGTCCTGCGTCAGGCGGTCTTCGCTGTGTGCATCACGGAGGTTCTGCCATGAGTCATTCGCCCTTCACCGCTGAAATGACGGTGGCGTTTCGCCACTGCGATCCGGCAGGCATCGTGTTTTATCCACGCTACTTCGAAATGATCAACGATTTCGTCGAAGCCTTTTTCGATCGCGGTTTGGGTGCCTCGTTTCATGCGTTGCATGTGGGCCGCAAGATCGGCACGCCGCTCGCCTCGGTGCAGTGCGACTTCAAATCACCCAGCCGATGGAACGATGTGTTGCATCAGTCGATGACGGTGACCAGTCTTGGCGGTGCGGCCATTGGATTGAAAGTGCGCTTTGCGTCGCCGGAAGGTCAGACGCGGCTGGAGGCGCAGCTCACCATCGTCACGATCGATCTGGAGACGATGCGCTCCATTCGCTTGCCGGAAGATCTGCGGCAAGCGCTAACCCCATTTGTCGAGCCGGGTGCGGATGCGATGGCATCCGCGGCGGCCGGCGGCTTTTAACGGAACTCCTATGATGAAACTGCAACCCCCCGATTGGCTGGCGCCGCGTGGATATGCCAACGGGATCGCAACCGACATGACAGTAGGGTCGCGCCTCATCTTCGTTGGCGGTCAGATCGGTTGGAACGGGCAACAGCAATTCGAAAGCGACGACTTTGCCGAACAGACGCGTCAAACGTTGCAGAACATCGTCGACATTCTGGCGGTGGGTGGCGCACGCCCGGAACACATCACGCGCATGACGTGGTACGTGAAGGACAAGGAGGAGTACGTGAATGCGTACCCCGAGATCGGCAAGCACTACCGCGCGTTGCTGGGCAAGCATTTCCCGGCCATGACGGCGGTGGAAGTGGCCGACCTGATCGAAGACCGCGCACGCGTCGAGATCGAAGTGACGGCCGTCGTGCCGCCGGCCAATCATCAGGGCGGCGACGCGTAATCGCGGGCGGCGCAAAGCGAAGGGCGGCGACGCGTAATCGCAGGCGCCGCAAAGCGAAGGGCGGCGCATGAAACGGCGGGGAAGGCCGGCCTCGGATGGCGCGCGGTTAAAAACGGCAGGCCATGAAAATTGCCATGCCGTGAAAAGCGCCATGCCATGAAAAAGCGCCGCGGCCTCATTGAGGACGGCGGCGCGGGTGTGGCCTCTGCGCGGGGCGTGCCCCGTCTGCGTCAGGCTTTCTTCATCTTTGCGAAGACGCGTGCGGCGGCGGCCAGCGTTTCGTCGATCACGCTGTCGTCATGCGTGGCCGATACGAAGCCGGCTTCGAACGCCGACGGCGCAAAGTGCACGCCTTCGTCCAGCATGCCGTGGAAGAATTGCTTGAAGGCGTCCACATCGCAGGCCGACACTTGCGTGAAGGTGGTGGGCACGTTCTCGGTAAAGTAAATGCCGAACATGCCGCCCACGCTGTCGGCGCACATCACGATGTCGGCGTCGCGCGCAGCCGCCTGCAGGCCGTGCGCCAGCTTGGCGGTTTGCGCTGAAAGATGCTCGTAAAAACCCGGTTCGGCCAGCAGGCGCAGCGTTTCCAGGCCGGCGGCCACGGCGACGGGGTTGCCCGACAGCGTGCCCGCCTGATACACCGTGCCCAGCGGGGCGATATGCGCCATGACGTCGGCGCGGCCGCCGAAAGCACCCACGGGCATGCCGCCGCCAATGACTTTCGCCAGCGTAGTGATGTCCGGTGTGACGCCCGAGCGGCCTTGCACGCCTTGCGGCCCCACGCGGAATCCGGTCATGACTTCGTCGAAAATCAGCAGTGCCCCGTGCTGCGTGCACAGCGTGCGCAGCCCTTCGAGAAAGCCCGCGATCGGCTGGATCAGGTTCATGTTGCCGGCGATGGGCTCCACGATGATGCAGGCGATATCTTCGCCGTATTCAATGAAGGCTTGTTCGACGGCAGGCAGATCGTTGTAGTCGAGCACGATGGTATGCGCGACAAACTCGGTGGGCACACCCGACGACGTCGGATTGCCGAACGTGAGCAGGCCCGAACCGGCCTTGACCAGCAGGCTGTCGGCGTGGCCGTGATAGCAGCCCTCGAATTTGATGATCTTGGTGCGGCCGGTGGCGCCGCGTGCCAGGCGGATGGCCGACATCGTGGCTTCAGTGCCGGAACTCACCAGACGCACCTTGTCCATCGAGGGCAGGCGGGCGACCAGGGTTTCGGCAAGGGTGACTTCGGCCTCGGTGGGCGCGCCGAACGACAGGCCGTGCACGGCAGCTTCCTGCACGGCACGCACGACGTCCGGATGGGCATGACCCAGGATGGCAGGCCCCCAGGAACCGACGTAGTCGATATAGCGGTTGCCTTCGGCATCCCAGATGTGCGGGCCTTGCGCACGGGCGATGAAGCGCGGCGTGCCGCCGACGGACTTGAAGGCGCGCACGGGCGAGTTGACGCCGCCAGGAATGGTCAGGCAGGCGCGTTCGAACAATTCAACGTTGGTAGGCATAAGGCATTCAGCTTTCTGGAGGTTGAGCGCAGGCCGCGGCCAATCGGCGCGCGGCGGCGGTGATGTCGGGCGCATCGAACAGGCCGGTGATCACGGCCAGCGCATCGGCGCCGGCGGCAGCCACCGGCGCGGCGTTGTCGGGCGTGATGCCGCCGATCGCCACCACGGCAGGCCGCAGCGCGGGCAGGTGGGCGACGAGGTCGCGCGCCTGGCGGAGAAGGTCGAGCGTGGCGCGCGGGGCACCTGGCTTGACGGTTGAGGGGTACATCGCCCCGAAAGCAATGTAATCGGCACCGGCCACGAGCAGGGCGCGGGCACGATCGAGATCGTCGTAGCAAGAAACGCCCACGATGGCGTCGGGGCCGAGCGCGGTGCGTGCCGCCTCGATGTCGCCATCGTCTCGGCCAAGATGAACGCCATCGGCGCCCACGGCCAGCGCGATGGCCCATTCGTCATTGACGAGGTACACCACGTCCAGTTCCGTGCAGACGGCGCGAAGGGCCTGTGCCTGCGCCATGCGCAGTGCCCGGTCGGGATGCTTGCTGCGGTACTGCAACGATCGCATGCCACCGGCGGCTGCCGCGCGTACCGCGGCCACCAGCCGGCCGGTGTCTTCCCAGCCCGGTGTCACGCCGTACACACCGGCAGGGAAGCGCAGCGGGGTCGGGCGGTCGGACGGCAGCGGCGTTTGGATCATTCAGGGTTTCCGGGCTCGGTGTCGCTCAGGCGATTGGGCACGCGGTGGCCCATGCCCGGCAGAAAGCTGATGCCGATCGTGCGGTCGGCATAGGCAATCGCCCGTTCCACGGCCTGCGGCATCTCGTCGCCATGCGCCAGGCGGGCGGTGAGGGCGGCGGCAAGCACGCCACCGACGTCGGCGTTTCGTTCGGGCGGCAATTGCCAGGCCCAGGTATGCGTCTGGCCGTCCGGACCGATCAGGGTGTGGGCGCGATGGCCCGGGCGCTGCTGGCTGCCCAGGGCCAGCACCCAGTCGGCGCCGGCGGCTTGCAAGGCGTGCATCGGCGTGGCGAGATCCGACGCATCGATATGGCCATCGGCAATCCACTGGTTCAGGCGGATCGACTCGATCACCACCACATCGGCCTGCGGCAGCAGCAATTCGAGCGTGGCGGCCAGCAGATCCTCGGCGTCATCCTGGCTGGCGGCGTCCACGGGCAGCGGCATGCGGTGGCCCAGATGCAGCACCAGGGGCACCTGACTGTAATCGGCGGCCACCTGCGCGATCGCGCTGGCCGTCTCAGTGGTATAAACGCCACCCACCTTGATCGCTTGCACCGACATATCTTCGAGCAGGCAACGCGCCTGATCGTCGAGAAAGTCGGGGGCGACGGGCTGAACATCTTCGGTGGCGGCGGTGTCCTGCACGGTAAGGGCAGTCACGGCCACGAGGCTGTGGCACCCCAGTTGCGCAGTGGTGACGGCGTCCGCGGGGATGCCGTCCGACCCGGAAGGGTCCACAGGGCCGAAGATCAATGCAAGGGGAGGAGTGGCGGAAGTCACGGCGAATGCGAGGTGGGAATGTCTTGATCTACGGCAAAAGCCCGCAGGTAATCAGGACATCCCCTATTGGGTTTCGGTAAGATTGCCCCCATTCTAAATGATCGGCCCCGGGATCGTGCCGCGCGCGGCGGTATGAACCGATTTGAACGCTAGAGAGAACTATGCAAACGTGGATGTGTCTGATTTGTGGGTGGGTGTATGACGAAGAGGCAGGTTTGCCGGATGAGGGCATCGCCCCCGGCACCCGCTGGGCCGACGTCCCACCCAATTGGGTCTGTCCTGAGTGCGGCGCACGCAAGGAAGACTTCGAATTGATGGAAATTTGATCGCGGGCGCGGAAATTGCCTTCTGCGCCATGCTACTACCGCTGTCGTAGAGGTTGCCATGACCGAACAACGCACCACCGAAGACACCACTGCCCTGCCTATCGATCTGTCGAATCAGTTTCTGATGGCGATGCCGGGGATGGTCGAGGGCAGTTTGTCCGGAACTGTCATCTATGTCTGCGAACACACGCCCAAGGGCGCCCTGGGGCTGGTGATCAACCGGCCGACCGATCTCACCCTGGGCACATTGTTCGAGCGCATCGATCTCGAACTTGAGATTGCCCCGGTCAAGGATTCGCCGGTGTTTTTCGGCGGACCGGTGCAAACCGACCGCGGTTTCGTCCTGCATGCGCCTGCTGGTGACTACAGTTCGAGCATCAAGCTGGGCGATCTGGCGTTGACCACGTCGCGTGACGTGCTGCAGGCCGTGGCCGACGGCAGTGGACCTGCGCGCATGCTCGTCACCCTCGGGTATGCCGGGTGGGGTGCCGGGCAGCTCGAAAACGAAATGGCGCAGAACGCCTGGCTCAATGTGTCGGCCAATCTGCATATCATTTTCGATGTGCCGCCCGACGAGCGGTACCCCGCCGCGCTCAAGCTGCTTGGCTTCGATCCCGTGATGTTGACGGGCGACGCCGGCCATGCCTGAAGAGACCTTGCTGGCGTTCGATTACGGCGAAACCAAAATCGGCGTGGCGATCGGCAACACCCTCACAGCCCACGCGCGCCCGCTCGAAATCATCAAGGGCGAGGCGCAGGCGCCGAAATTCGCGCGAATCGAACAGCTGCTGGCCGAGTGGCAGCCACAGCGCATTGTGGTGGGCTTGCCGCTCACCACCGAGGGCTGCGAGCAGCCGGCGTCCAAGCGCGCCAGGCGGTTCGGCAACCAACTGCATGGCCGTTATGGTGTGGCGGTTGTGCTCGTGGATGAACGGGGCTCCAGCATGGAAGCACAGTCGATATTGGGCAGCCACGCACCGGATGACGCCGTGGCAGCGGCTATTATTCTGCAACGCTATTTCGACGCCTTGCCCGCCGCTTAAACATTGCTGTCCGCATGCTCAATCCGCAACTGAATCGTCAAGGTCGGTTGGTCCATCTTTTGTCGACCGAAGGCTTGTCGCGCGCGCTGCTGACCGCACTGCTCGATGCGGCCGATCGGCATGTCGGGCCCCACGCAGGCATGCAGACGGAGCCGGCGGCGACGCTGGCGCACTGGCAGGTGGCCATGTGGCGCGAGGATCGCGCGCAGGCGTTCGGTCAGCCTGTGCACACCGACGATGCCGCGGCCGAGGGTGACGGGGCGGCTGATCTGCCGCATGACGATTCACCGGCGCGGCTGGCTCATGCCGCGGCCCTGCTGGGTGCACAGGTGGTGATGTGGCCAGGCAATATGCCTCCGAGCGATACGCCACCGAGCAGTACATCAGCGATGGCGCCGGATCTGTTGATCATGCGTCACACCGGCAGTGGGGCGGCACACTGGATGGCCCGACGCACGCCTGGACCGCGCCACATCATCAACGCCGGCGACGGTGCCCACGAAGATCCCGTAGCGGGATTGACCATGGTGGCCGCGTTGCGCCGCGCGTTGCCCGATCTGACCGCATTGACGATCACCCTGGTCGGCAACCTGAATGCCAGCGCGGCCGGCCGCTCCTGTCTGCATATCCTGACCACCTTGGGTGTACCCGAAGTGCGTCTTGCAACGCCGCCCACACTGGCGCCGGAGGTGAGCGGCGCGCTGGGGGTGCAGTCCTATGTCGACGTGGACGCTGCGCTCGCGGGCGCCGATGTGGTGGTGGTGCTTCCACGGGCCGCGACGCATGGCGACCCGTCGCGACAACTCTCGGCCGATGAATATCGCGCGCAATACGGCCTGTCGGGGGCGCGTCTGGCCGCCGCTTGCGCCGGCGCCGTCGTGCTGCTCGCTCCAGGCCTTGATCACGGGGTGGAAGTCGCCGGCGACCTTGCGCCCGCGACGCCCTTGTCGCTGAGCCCCTGGGGCGATGCTGTGAGCCTGGCGATCCTGCAAACGTTGATCGAGGGCGAGGCATGACGCGGAAGACCGGGTCGAACAGGCTGGTCGGCCACCTGACGCCGCCGCGGGAGGCCGAGACATGAGAATGCATGTCGCAGGGGGACGCCTGATCGATCCGGCAAGCGGTGTGGATGCGGTGAAGGACATCTGGATTACCGACGGCGTCATCGTCGGGATCGGTGCGCCGCCGGCCGGTTTCGAGGCCGATGAGCGCGTCGATGCAACGGGGCGCTGTGTGCTGCCGGGGTTGGTGGATCTGTCGTATGACCCGGGATGTGCAAACGATTGGCAAGGCGCCTTGGCGGGCGGTATCACCACCGTGGCGGTGTCGCTCAAGGCGGAGGATGCGCTGCCGTCTTCCGGGACGCCCGCGTCTGCATCGGCATCACCCGCTGTCGATAACGCGTCGCACCGATCGTGCGCCCCGCGCATATTGGGCGTTGCCCCGATGTGCTCAAGCGTTTCAGACCAACAGTTATCCGATTTCGGGCGGTTGCGGCATGCTGGATGCATCGCCTGGTCGGCCGCCGCGATCGGCGACACTCAATTGCTCTGGCGCGCCATGCAATACGCCCGCGGGTTGGGCGGGGCCTTGTGGTTACCGCCCGTCGACGCCGCGCTCGCTCGAGGCGGTGTGGCAGGGGCGGGCGCTTATGCCGCCAGGCTGGGGCTCGAGAGTGTGCCCGTGGTTGCGGAAACCGTCGCACTGGCGCGCATTTTTGCGCTACAGCGCGATACGGGTGCCCGTGTGCATCTGTCGCGTATCACGAGCGCAGAGGGTGTGGCGCTTGTGCGCGACGCCAGGCGCGAGGGGTTGCCCGTGACCTGCGACGTGGCGGCTCACCATCTGCATGTGATCGATCTCGACATCGGCTTTTACGACCCGCGCTATCGGCTCGATCCCCCATTGCGCGGCTCGCGCGATCGGGATGCGCTGCGTGCGGGGCTGGCCGACGGCACCATCGACGCGGTGTGCTCGCATCATCACGCCGTGGCTTCCTCGCACGCCGATGCCCCGTTCGCGTCGGCCGCTGCCGGCGCGGCCGACGGTCCGTTGCTGGCGTCACTCGTGCTCAAGTGGGCGCGCGAAACCGGCGTGGCGCCGCTGCAGGCGCTGGCCAAAATCACGACGGGCCCGGCGGCCGTCATCGCCGCCACGCAACCGGCGCTGCCGCGGGCAGGGCGCCTGGAGGTCGGTGTGCCGGCTGACTTTTGCGTATTCGATATCGACGATTTCTGGCTGGTGCCGGACGGCGAGGCGCGTGCCAGCGGGGCGCACACCGCCGTTTATGGGCGTACGCCGTTTTCCGGCATGCCGATGACGGGTCGCGTGACCGCGACCTATATTCATGGAGAGTGTGTATGGCGGGCGGCGCAATGAGCGTTGTATGGTTCACGGCCCGAATGGCCCTGTTGCTGCCGCTCCTCGTGGTGGGATTGTTGTGTGTGGCGGTGGTGTATCCGCTTCTGAGCGTCGCGGGGCGCTGCCGCTTGAATCGCCGATGGTCGCGGCTGCTGCTCGCCGTCTGCGGCATTCGCGTGCGGACCGCCGGGGTGCCGATCCTGGAGGGCCCCGTGTTGTACGTGGCCAATCATGTCTCTTGGATCGACATCTTCGTGATGAATTCGATACGCGCCACGGCGTTCATCGCCAAGAGCGAGATCCGTGCGTGGCCGGTAATTGGTTATCTCGTGGCGGGTGCCGGCACACTCTTCATCCAGCGCGGGCAGCGCCATGCGGTGCATGCCGTAAGCGAAGCCATGCAGGCCCGCTTTGCCCAAGGCGAAGCATTGGGGCTGTTTCCGGAGGGCACGACGTCGGTGGGCGACGATCTGCTGCCCTTTCATGCCAGTTTGTTCGAGCCGGTGCGGTTTGCGTCGGTGCCGGTGCAGCCGCTGGCCATGCAGTTCCGCCAGCATGGCAAGCGCAGCAGTACGGCAGCGTTCGTGGGCGAAGAAACGCTGGTCGCCAATCTGTGGCGCGTGCTGGGATCGCGGGGGCTGTCGGTAGACATCATTTTTCTGCCGCCGCTCGATCTGAGCGTGGACGGGGCGCCGGCCATGTCGCAGACGACCGCGCCACAGCAGACCACAAATGCCACGAGGGCTGCCGCCACCGTCGCGCCGCGCGCCGTGCTGGCGGAACGGGCTCGCCAGGCGATCGCGCGCGGCCTTAACGGTTAACCCCGGGCTGCCGCGCAGCGATCGATTTTGCGATCAACGCCAGCAGAAGTGACGTGGCGGCCGAAGCGGCAGTTATTTCGCCGCCGGTCGCGGCATCGCCATCAATGGTCGTGCGGATCGAGTGACGATTCGCAAGCGATCTGCACCAGCTTGTGATCCTGCAAGCGCATGGCCGTAAGCTGGCCGCCCCACACGCAGCCCGTATCCAGGCAGATGGCATCCGAGCGGATCATCAAGCCCAGTGTGGACCAATGGCCGAAGACGACCGTGATGTCCTTCGTGGCGCGGCGCGGCACATCGAACCAGGGCACCAGACCGGCTGGCCACGCACCCGGCGCGACCTTGGTATCGAATTCCATGTGACCGGACGGTGTGCAAAGGCGCATCCGGGTAAATGCATTGATGATGACGCGCAGGCGTTTGCTGCCTTTGAAGTCGTCCTTCCAATTGACCGGCCCGTTGCCGTACATCTTCTGGAGCACTTTCTGCCAGTTCGGGCCGCGCAAGGCTTCCTGTACTTCGCCAGCCAGGGCAAGCGTTTTGTCGACATCCCACTTGGCCAGGGTGCCCGCGTGCACGAGCAAGTGACCGTGGGCGAAGTGCGCCAGCGGTCGGTTTCGCAACCAGTCGATCAATTCATGGCGATCGGGCGCACGCAGGATATCGTCGATCGTGTCCGACTTGCCCGGCCGGCGCACGCCTGCGGCGGCGGCAAGCAGATGCAGATCATGATTGCCCAGCACCGCCACGGCGCGGTCGCCCATTGCCTTGATCCGCCGCAGCGAGGCAAGCGACTGCGGACCGCGGTTGACCAGGTCGCCCGCAAACCAGAAGCGCGCGTCGGGATCGGCGGCGATGTCGGGATGCGCCAGCAATTGGTCGAGGGATTCGCAGCAGCCTTGTATGTCGCCAATCATCCAGATACTTGACGTCATACGGCAGCCTTTCTCCACGGCCAGCGGCGGTGCACCAGATTGGCGATGGCGTGGCGCGACTCCATGCGGGTCAGTGCGGCCAGCGCCAGCAACAGCGCACCCACGTTGGGGCCAATGGCCGTGACCCAGGGCGGCCACTTGCTCAGCATGCCCACGTTCAGCGCCAACTGGTTGATCATGAAAAAGCCCACGCCCAGCAGGATGCCCACGAACACCTTGGCACCCACGCCGCCGCGCCGGGTTTGCATGAATGCGATCGGTGCAGCAATGGTCATCATGACCAGCAGCGTGAAGGGATACACCAGCTTGCGCCACAGCGCGACGACCTGTCGCTCCGAGGACAACTGGTTGACGTGCAGATAATCGATGTAGTCGATCAGCGTGGCCATCGACATGCGTTCGGGCGTCAGCACGCGTGCCAGCAGGCGCTCGCCGGTGAGCGAACTGCCGAATGCAATGTTGGGCACGCGGTCGACCGACAAGAGTGTGTCGCGATCCGGCTCGGCATCGCCCAACGCATCAATGGCGTTGGGCTTGAGCCGGTTGGCGGTGACGTTTTCCATCACGAACTTGCCATCGGTGAAGCGGCCCCGCTCGGCGACGGACATGGAAAGCAACTGTTGGCCTTTGTCGAACTCATACGTATTGACGCCTGAGACCTGACCGCTTGCCAGCAGTTTGGCCACGTTGATGATGCGCGTGCCGCCTTCTGCCGTGGGCTCCTTGAACCAATAACCGCTGATCATCTGGCCACCGCCGGCGCGCCCGCGGTATTCGAGGCTGGCCTCACCGCTTTTGATCTCCGCCCATGGCGTGGCGTACTCCGAAAGCAGCGTGGCGAAGATCATCGCCGGGATCGTGACCACCCAGAGCATGACCATGAGCCGCATCCCGCTCACTCCGGACACCCGCAGGATGACGAGTTCATTGCGCTGTGCCAGTCCGGCAAGCGCCAGGATGGATCCGATCAGCAGTCCGATCGGCAGCAGGTCGTAAAGCCGTGTGGGCACCGCCAGCGCCTGCATATACAACAGGGCGAGCACGGTGAACTTGTCGCCGACGTTATCGAGATCGTCGACGAGCGCGAAAAAGGTAAACAGCCCCAGCAATGCCAGAATGACGACGGTGCTTGAGCGGTAGATTTCGCGAGCCAGATAGCGGCGAGCAGTACGCATGAATCGAATGAGAAAGAAGGTGACGCCCAACGTTGCAGCTTAACAAATCCTGCAGGGTCAGGTCAGGGTATATCGACCCTACGCATGCGACGTTGAATCGTGCCGCTGCGTGTGCCCAGGTAAGTCGTCACGCCGCGCTTGTCGTAGTAGCGCGGATTGGGCAGCATGACGGCCAGGCGTGCGGCCTGGGAGGCATTGAGTTGTGCAGCAGAAGTCTTGTAATAATGCCGCGCGGCGGCTTCCGCACCGAAAACGCCCACGCCCCACTCGGCCACATTGAGATAAAGCTCCAGAATGCGTTCCTTCGACATGACGTGTTCGATCATGTAGGTCAGCACCAGTTCCTGGCCTTTGCGCACGTAGGTGCGGGATCCCGACAAAAACAGATTTTTTGCCAGCTGCTGCGTGATGGTCGAGCCGCCCCGCATTTTGGCGCGCGGCAATTCGGCCTGGGCCTGGTTGTACTCCCAGGCCTTGCGCACTGCATCCCACTCCACACCATCATGCTCGGTGAAGCCGGTGTCTTCCGAGGCGACCACCGCGCGTTTGAGCTGTGTACTGATCTGGTCATAAGGCACCCAGGTGTATTGCAGTTCGGCGTCAGGATTGGTCTCTCGCAGTCGCGACAGTTCTTCACGCATCACAGCGCTGCTGCCGGGCGGCTGGTAGTTGTACCAGACGACACGGCAGAACAGCCAGAGCTGATAGGCGATGATGAGGATGGCGACGGTCATCAATATGGCCGTTGCGGTGCGCAGCCATGAGCGGCGCGGTTTGCCGCCGGCTGGCGTGTTGCGAACGGCCATCGAGCGCGCGGGCCGGGCCATCAGGCGCGCTTCGCCAACGATCGGCGCAGCGCGTCGAGCACGGGCGCCGGCGCCGGTCGTATGCCGTGCCAGATGAAGAAGCTCTCGGCGGCCTGGCCGACCAGCATGCCCAGTCCGTCGGCCGTGGTATCGGCTCCGTCCGCCATGGCCTGGCGCATGAAGGGCGTCGGTTGCGCGCCGTACATCATGTCGTACGCCAGAGCGTCTGCCGCGTACAGGCCGGAGGGCAGATCAGGCGGTGCGTCACCCAGGCTGCTGGCGCTGGCGTTGATCACCAGGTCCCAGCCTCCGTGGCGGGCGGACGACGCCAGATCGCCCGCCGTCGCACGGCCCGTATCATCGAGCGCGGCCAACGCGTGCGCCCGAGCCGGTGTGCGATTGGCGATGTGGAGCGCGGCGCAGCCGGCGGCGAGCAGGGGATGCAGCACGCCGCGCGCGGCGCCGCCTGCACCCACCATCAGAATCTGTGCGCCCTCCAGACGCGCGCCCAGGCGGCGCAGGTCGGCCACCAGGCCGATGCCATCGGTATTGCAGCCATGCACGCCGTCGGCTTCCACCCAAAGTGTGTTGACGGCGCCGGCGCGCTGCGCGCGATCGCTCAGGCGAGAGCCGGCCAGGGCGAACGCCTCATGCTTGAACGGCACTGTCACATTCAAGCCGGTGCCGCCGGCCGCAAAAAACGCCGTGGCCGATGCGACGAAGGCGTCTTCAGGTGCATCCAGCCGGTCGTAGCGCAGCGCAATGCCCGTTTGCGCCGCAAATGCCGCATGGATATCGGGCGAGCGGCTGTGCGTGACGGGGTGGCCGATCACGGCAAAGTGCGGGAGGGCAGCGGTGGCGGTGGAATCGAGGTTTGCGGTAGCGGTCATGGCGGAATCGGTCATTGGGCGCGCATATCGAGCGTCTCGTTAACGAAATGCCACGTGCGGGTAATGGAAAGCGTACCTGCCTGGCTTGCCAGTGTCGGGGGGAAGCGGTCGAACGGCGCCGCCAGCTGGATGATGCGGCGCGCCGCCTGATTCAACGCCGGGGATGCCGCCGGGCGGTCGATGGTCAGGTTGGCGATGCTGCCGTCGGCATTGAGCGTGACGGTCATGCGTAACGAGCCATATAGCCGTCCACCGGCGCTGTCGGGATAGTGCGCGGTACCGACGGCTTCAACCCGGCTGCGCCAGGCGGCCACATACGCGGCCTGCGCGGCGGCGACCGCCGCGGGGGCATCGACGGCACGTCGTGGCGCCTGATTGCCGACCGTTTCCTGCGGCGCCAGGGCGGCCAGGCGGGCATTCTGGATCCGTGCCGCCTGGTCTGCATCGTTGTCGCCGCCGCTACCGGCGGTCTCGGGAGTGTCGTCGGCGGATGGCGCATCGGGTGCGGCGCGCGCCGTCGGCGCCACCTGCGTCAACAGCCGCGTGCGCTCCGCCTCAAGTTCGGCCTGGCGCTTACGCAGCGCTTCCAGCACGATACTGTCGGGCGAGTCATCGGTGCGGGGCAGGGCAGACGTTGCAAATCCGCCTGGGGCCGTTCCCCCGCCATCCACATTGACCTGCGCCTGAAGGGTGCTGTCGGGCGGGGCGGTGTCGGTGCGGGCATTGACGATCGCAACTTCGAGTGTGTTGTCCGCCAGGGCGGGGCGTGGACCGCTACCGGTGTGCCAGGCGAGCAATCCGGCGTGTACGGCAAGCGACACCGCAACGGCGATCCACAGTGTCGACAGCGCCCGCGCCCGGCGTTCCCGGGCGTGCCTGTCCGTCGTCGAGAGGGAAATGTCTAACGTTTGCACATCGGCATTCTATGCCGGACGGACGGGCGTGACATCCTCCCCGGGATCGGCGGCCGCCTCGCGTGCGTTGGCGGGTGCCGCCGCCGCAGCGGGCATCGCGGCATCGATCGCCGCAGCCTCGTCAGGATCCCCATCCGGCGACGCGATCGCACGGTCGGCCGTTGCGGCCAGAACCTCGGGATCCTGGTCCAGGCCGGCAGGGGTGCCCACATCCTCGGCGCCGCTCTCGGCGAGATCCGATGCCAGCGACACCGAAGGTGCGCCCGACTGATCGGCGCGCGTTTCGCGATAGGCGGCGTCGAGCTCGAGCGTCAGCTCATCGGCACCGAAGATCTCGATGTCGACCTCGGTGCCACGTGCCAGTGCCGGCATGCCGGAAATGCGTGTGACGAGCGGGGCGTTGCCCAATCGCACGAGATCGTCGCGCAGTACGGACGCCGTGGTGCGCGTGAGGCCTTGTTGCGCCACCCAGCGCAAGCACCAGTAGCGCTCCATGCTGTTCTGGAAATCGGCCCAGGCGGCATATTGCGTTTCGAAGGCGCTGATGATGGCGAACAAATCGGCGTCGCGCGGCTTGAAGGGCGCCACCAGGCGCGCCGACACCCCATGTTCGACCGCCGCGATCAATTGCCACTGGTTGACCAGATCCACATAGCGGCGCAGTGGCGACGTGCACCAGGCGTACTGCGGCACGCCGATGGCTTCGTGCGGCAATGCCTGCGTGCTCATGCGCACGCGTCCGGCCTGCTGCGAGCGATAGATGCCGGGCAGCCCGGTTTCGGCCAGCAGTCCGCCCCAGACGTTATTGGCCAGAATCATGTACTCGGCCACCATGCGGTCCAGCGGCGCATTGCGCTGCCTCGGCACCAGGCGCACCGGCGTATCGGGATCGTTGGGATCCCCATCCAGATAAAAGCTGTATTCCACTCGCGAGTTGTTTTCGGGTTTGCCGCGCACTTCCTCACGTTTGCGCGAGAGGGCCGTGGCCAGGCGCCACAGGGGGCGCAACCAGTGGGCATAAGGCATCGCCGCGGTGTCGTCGTCCAGCGCCGCCTCGGTGACGGCGCCGTCCAGATGATTGTGTCGCAGGTTTTCGCGCACGGTGATGCGCTCGACCTTCGTTTCCGTCGCTGTAATGTCGCCCGTATCCAGATCGGCCGTCACGTAAAGCGACAGCGCCGGGACCGCACGTCCGGCATCGAGCGAGAACGCCGCGATCACCTCGTCGGGCTGCATCGGAATCTTGTCGCCGGGCATGTACACCGTCGACAAGCGTGCCCGCGCGAGTTGGTCGAGTTCGCTGTCGCGCGTGACCGACAGCCCCGGTGCGGCCACGTGAATGCCCACGCGGACCTTGTTGTCGTCCAGCACCGTGACCGACAAGGCATCGTCGATCTCGGTGGTGGTCACATCGTCGATCGAATAGATTTCGGCGTCGGACAGCGGCAGGTCTTGCGTAACCGGCGGTACGTCAACGGGCGGGAAGGCCAGGCCGCGCGGGAAATTGACGGCGAGGAAACGGCGTTGATGCAGCGCCAGCGCATGAGGCCACGCACCCAGATCCAGCAGCAGCCGATCGGGCCGCTTGCGCGTGCGCGCGCAGGCGGCCTCCAGCGCTTTCCACGCCATGGTGTTCTTGTCGGGACGCACGACGAGCGATTCGGCGACCTGAGCAATGGGTTCGGGCAGCGTGCCCGTGGCCATGGCCTCGACCCATTCCTCGAGCTGCTCCGCCTGGCGTTGCTTCTTTTCCTGTGCGGCGAGTGCGGCCTCGAGGATGTCGGGTGGGGCCGGGCGATAACGGCCGCGGCCGCGTCGATGGAAATAGATCGGCGCACTGTGCAGGCGCATGATGACGGCTGCATGCTCGACTGAGCTTGGCGTATGGCCGAAGTAGGACAGCGCCAGCTCCTGCGCGTCGAATTCTTCTTGCGGCGCCACTTCCCACAGAAACGGAATGTCGAGGTCGGCGGCCGTGTCGCTGGCTTGCGCCATCAGGGCGGTGGCATCGGGCGCGGCAAACGTGAACAGCGTGTTGCTGCGCTTGAGTTTGCTGCGCTTGCCGGTCTCGGACTCGATCTGCAGGCTGGCGTCCGTTTCGGACAGGATATGCCCAGCCTTGAACTGGCCGTCATCTTCGAAAAAAACAAACATATGAAGCGTTCCAACCGGCACGGTCAGGACCATGCCGTATATAAATCAGGATTGAGGGGTCGCGACGGCGTCGGGCGCGGCGAAGGCGAGCACTTCAGGCATCCAGGTTTTGAAATCGGATATGCCGTGATCGCTGCCGGGAATGATGCGCTGACGCGCGCCGGCATAAAAATCACGCATTTCGGTCCAGTCCAGCACTTCGTCGCCCGTGGCCGCGACCAGAAAATATCGGTCGAGCGATGTGGGGGCGGCGATGGTCAACGTCCGCAGGGCATCCACATACTCGGGCTTGAACTCGAACGGTGCATCGCTGTGAAATTGCGTGTGCGAACCGACCTGGGTGGCGAGATCCCGGGCCGCATGCACGGCGGGATTGAGCAATACGGCTTTGCAACCGAGTCGTTCGGCCAGCCACGTGGCGTAGAACCCGCCCAGCGACGACCCGACGACGGTCAGCGCGCGCGGACCGGCATCGGCCGGGGTGCGCGGCGCGCGTGCAAGCAATGCGGTGGCCAGGTCGAGAGCGAGGGCGGCGGCGGCCGCAGGATCGGCCGGCAACTGCGGGCATTCCCACTGGTCTTCTTGCCCCGATGCCTTCATGGCGTCGGCCATCAGACGCGCTTTGTACGACTGTGGCGACGAGCGAAAGCCATGCAGATAAAGAATCATGCGACCTCACTTTTCTGCCGGGCGGCAAGCGCTTCAAGCAGTTTGCCGTGAATGCCGCCAAACCCGCCATTGCTCATCACGACGATGTGATCGCCGGTGCGTGCTGTGGCCACGATCGCCGCGACCAGCGCATCGATATCGTCATGGGCGTGCGCCCGCGCGCCCAGCGGGCTCAAGACCTGAGCGGGGTCCCAGCCAAGCGCGTGCTTGCCGGTTGCCGCACCGAAGCAGAACACCTCATTGGCGGCGGCCAGCGCGGGTGCAAGGCGCGCGGCCATCGTGCCTTGCTTCATGGTATTCGAGCGCGGTTCCAGCACGGCCACGATGCGTGCCTGCCCGATCTGCTTGCGCAGGCCCGCGAGGGTGGTGTCAATGGCGGTAGGGTGGTGCGCGAAATCGTCATATACCTTCACGCCGCCGATCGTGCCGCGCAATTCCATTCGCCGCTTCACGCCGCCGAAAGCATTGAGTGCGGCGATGCCTGCCGCTGGCGCCACGCCCGCATGCTCGGCGGCAGCGAGCGCGGCCAGCGCGTTGCTGCGATTGTGTTCACCCGTGAGATGCCACGTGATGCGACCAACCGGCTCGTCACGATGCAACACGTCGAAATGACCGTCCGGATCTACCTCGGAGGCCGCCCATTCGCCCTCCATGCCGAATGTGACGGTTTCGGACCAGCATCCACGCTGAAGGACACGTGCGATCGCGTCGTCATGCCGCGGCACGACCAAACGGCCATTGCCGGGCACGGTGCGCACCAGATGATGAAACTGCGTTTCGATTGCGGCGAGATCCGGAAAGATGTCGGCGTGATCGTATTCAAGATTGTTGAGGATGGCGGTACGCGGCCGGTAGTGCACGAATTTCGACCGTTTGTCGAAAAAGGCGGTGTCGTACTCGTCGGCCTCGATCACGAAAAGTGCTTGCGCGGGATCGAAACGCGATGAGGTGACCAGATCAGGCGCGATGCCGCCCACCAGGAAATTCGGGGCCAATCCCGCATGCTGCAGTATCCAGGTCAGCATGGCGCTGGTCGTGGTTTTGCCGTGGGTGCCGGCGACAGCCAGAACGTGCTGGCCGGGCAGCACATGATCGCCCAGCCATTGCGGGCCGGACACATACCGGGCGCCGCTGTTCAGGATGGCTTCCATCAAGGGGTTGCCACGGCTGACGACATTGCCGATGACGTATAGATCGGGGGCGAGCAAAAGTTGCTCGGTTCCGAATCCTTCGATCAGGTCGATGCCTTGCTCGGTGAGCTGCGTGCTCATGGGCGGATAGACGCCCGCGTCGCATCCCGTGACGCGATGGCCGGCCGCGCGTGCAATCAGCGCGAGTCCGCCCATGAAGGTCCCGCAGATGCCTAATATGTGTAGATGCATGCCGTACCAACGAAAGTGAGTCTGCAGCCTCATTGTAGTGGAGCGTGTCAGCGCGCTCCGCCGAATCGGACGAATTACCCTATGTCGTCAGGGCAAGCAGCGTCGGCTACATCGTGACGCATTTGTGGGCAAACAGGTATCATCGCCCCATGAAGCGACGTAATTTTGTCTATGGCGGCCTGGCGGCCATCGCGGTCGGTGCGACCGGTTACGCGGTCACGCGCGGCGATTCGCCACGTGGTACCGCGCCGCAGACGGCCGATGCGAAACCGGTGGCGGCCGACGGTGGTCTGGCGACGTTGATGAACCAGACCCTGCCGGATGTGGACGGCCGTATGACGGCGCTGTCCCAGTGGGCCGGCAAGCCGCTGCTGGTCAACTTCTGGGCCACGTGGTGCGCGCCCTGTGTGCAAGAAATGCCGGAGCTCGATCAGCTCGCCCGTGCCTATCCCAATGTGCAATTTGTGGGTATCGGCATTGACTCCACCGACAATATTCGCGCATTTCAGCGTAAAGTGCCCGTAAACTACCCGTTACTGGTGCTCGAGAATAACGGGGTCGAGCTGCTGCGCGCCATGGGCAACGGCCCCGGCGGATTGCCTTTTACGGTGATCGTGCATCCTCAGGGACGCGTCGACCGGCATATTCTGGGTCAGGTCGATGCCGACGACATCGCCAAAACGCTGTCGCGGATTACGGCGTAACCTTTCTGGACAAATGCAGTGATTTGTCGTACAAAGGCGCCTTATCGTCGACGTTCACGGTAGTTGTTGCCGGTCTTTCCGGTGCTTTTCCCCCTTCCATGGCCCAACGCATTCTTGTCCTGCACGGACCCAATCTCAACCTTTTGGGCAAGCGCGAACCCGGTATCTACGGGCGCCTGACCCTGGCTGAGATCGACGCTCGTCTGCACGCGCTTGGCGCCGAGTTGGGCGTGACCGTCAGCACATACCAACACAATCACGAAGGCGCGCTCGTCGATCGCATCCAGTCTGCGGCCGACGACGGTACCGACTTCATTGTGATCAACGCCGCCGCCTACACCCATACGAGCGTGGCCATTCGCGACGCGCTGTCGGGTGTGGCGATACCGTGCGTTGAAGTACATTTGTCCAATATCCACAAGCGCGAATCGTTTCGACACCATTCCTACATTTCCGATATCGCAGTCGGCGTCATTGCCGGGCTGGGTGCGGACGGGTACGAATCGGCGGTTCGGTTCGCGTCGCGGCATTAACCGCGCCGGCGCTTTATTCATTCACCTTTCATTCCCGGCGATCGCGCGTGCGACGGTCGCCGTCAACACTAACGGGAAGCAGCTTTCATGGATCTCAGAAAACTTAAGACGTTGATCGATCTGGTTGCCGAGTCCGGCATCGCCGAGCTCGAAATCACCGAGGGCGAAGGCAAAGTTCGCATCGTCAAGTTCTCGCAAACCTTGCAGCCCGTGGCCTATCATCAGCCCGAGCAAGGCTACGCACCGGCACCTGGCGCTGCGCCCGCTGCCGCACCCGCCGCCCCTGAAGCGCCGCCCGTGGTGTCGGGTCATGTCGTGAAGGCGCCGATGGTCGGCACGTTCTATCGCGCGCCCAACCCGGGTGCGTCGCCGTTCGTCGAAGTGGGTCAAACCGTCAAGGAAGGCGATCCGCTGTGCATCATCGAAGCGATGAAGCTGCTCAACGAAATCGAAGCCGACAAATCCGGCGTCATCAAGGAAATCCTGATCGAAAACGGTGAACCTACCGAATACGGTCAACCTCTCTTTGTCATTGGCTGATATGTTCGAAAAAATTCTGATTGCCAACCGCGGCGAAATTGCGCTGCGGATACAGCGCGCATGTCGGGAACTGGGCATCAAGACCGTTGTGGTGCACTCGGAAGCCGATCGCGACGCCAAATACGTGCGGCTGGCCGACGAGTCGGTCTGCATCGGTCCGGCGCCTTCCCGCGAAAGCTACCTGAACATGCCCGCGCTGATTTCGGCGGCTGAGGTTACCGATTCCGAGGCGATCCATCCCGGGTACGGCTTTCTTTCGGAAAACGCCGACTTTGCCGAGCGCGTCGAAAAAAGCGGATTCGTTTTCATCGGCCCGCGTCCGGAAACCATTCGACTGATGGGCGACAAGGTCAGCGCCAAGCACGCGATGATCGAAGCCGGCGTGCCGGTGGTGCCGGGTTCAAAGGGCGCATTGCCCGACGATCCGCAGGAAATTCTGCAGACGGCGCGTGAAGTGGGTTACCCCGTCATCATCAAGGCGGCCGGCGGTGGCGGTGGACGCGGCATGCGCGTGGTCTACACCGAAGCGGCGCTGTTGAATGCGGTCACGATGACGAAGGCCGAGGCGGCCTCGGCCTTCAACAATCCTGAAGTCTATATGGAGAAGTTCCTCGAGAACCCGCGCCATATCGAGATCCAGGTATTGGCCGATGGCGGACGCAATGCCGTCTGGCTGGGTGAGCGCGACTGCTCGATGCAGCGCCGTCACCAGAAAGTGATCGAAGAAGCGCCGGCCCCCGGCGTGGCGCGCCGCCTGATCGAACGCATCGGCGAGCGGTGTGCCGAAGCCTGCCGCAAGATGGGTTATCGCGGCGCGGGCACGTTCGAGTTTCTGTATGAAAACGGCGAGTTCTATTTCATTGAAATGAACACCCGGATCCAGGTTGAGCATCCCGTCACCGAACTGATTACGGGCGTCGATCTGGTGCAGCAGCAGATCCGGATTGCGGCCGGCGAAAAGTTCACGCTGCGTCAGCGCGATATCGAATTCCGTGGTCACGCCATCGAGTGCCGCATCAACGCTGAAGATCCGTTCCGCTTCGTGCCCAGCCCCGGCCGGATCACCAACTGGCATGTGCCGGGCGGTCCGGGCGTGCGTGTGGATTCGCACGTATTCAACGGCTATTTCGTGCCGCCCAATTACGATTCGATGATTGCCAAGATCATTACGTACGGCGACACGCGCGATCAGGCCCTGGCGCGCATGCGCATCGCCTTGTCCGAAATGGTGGTCGAAGGCATTTCGACGAACGTGCCCCTGCATCGCGAGTTGCTGCAGGATGCCCGCTTCATCGAAGGCGGTACGAGCATTCATTATCTCGAGAACAAGTTGGCGCAACGCCCGTAAGGGGTGTGCTGCCAGCAGACTGCGGAACTGTCCTCATGCGTGAATTAGTCCTCCATTGTCGCGACGCCGAGGCGGAAGCCATGTCCGACGCGTTGTTGGAGGCGGGCGCCTTGTCGGTGTCGGTGGAAGATGCCGACAGCGACACGCCCGACGAACGCCCGCTGTTCGGCGAACCGGGCACCGAGCCCGATGTGCTGGCCTGGGGTCACAATCGGGTCGTGGCACTGATGCCCGACGGGACCGATCCGGCGCAGATGGTGGCGCAGGCCATGGCTGCCAGCGCGGGGTTTGCCGCCTGGGAGGCCTGGACGGTGCGCGACGTGCCCGACGCCGATTGGGTACGTTTGACGCAATCGCAATTCCAGCCCATTCCCATCGCTGGCCGGCTCTGGATCGTGCCCAGTTGGCACCGCGACGACCCTGGCGTGCCGGGTTTGGACGATGCCCGCGCAGCCGATGGCCGGATTCATATCGAACTCGATCCAGGCCTGGCATTCGGCACCGGCAGTCATCCCACCACGCACCTGTGCCTGGAATGGCTCGAGGCCACCTTGCCGCAGGGCGCCACAGTGCTCGACTACGGCTGCGGCTCCGGCATCCTTGCCATTGCGGCCGGCAAGTTGGGGGCGAGCGCCGTCACCGGCGTGGATATCGATGAGCAGGCAGTGCAGGCCACGCGCGACAACGCGGCCGTGAATCATGTCGCGGTGCAGGCGTTGTTGCCCGATGGACTGGCCGACGGGCAGTACCGCGTCGTGGTCGCCAATATCCTTTCCAATCCGCTCAAAGTGCTGGCACCGATGCTGAGCGGCCGCGTGGCCGCGGGCGGCGATCTGGTGCTTTCCGGCGTCCTTGCCCGCCAGGCCGACGAGGTCGCGGCGGCGTACGCGCCGTGGCTGGCCATGAGTGTCTGGCGCGAAAAAGACGGCTGGGTGTGCCTGCACGGCCGCCGCGTTTGACGTCGATCGGCTACCCGACATGGCCTCGCTAACCACCCGTTGCCCGCAATGCGGCACTGCCTTTAAGGTGGTGGCCGACCAACTGCGGGTGCGTCAGGGGCTGGTGCGGTGCGGGGTATGCAGTGCGGTCTTCGACGGCTACGCGCGCCTGATCGACGGCGCGGAAGGCACGCCAGGCGTGCCGGCTGCGCCTGCTGCACCGGCCGTCGCTCATCCGGTGATGCCGCCGGTCCATTCCGCGCCGGTGCATCTGCCACCGGTGACATCGACCCCGTCAGCAGGTGCGCCGGCTGCGCGAGTCCCTGCGCCGATTGCGCCAGCACCAGCCCCCACCGCACCCGTATCTGCCTATACGCCGCCGGCACCCGACCCGGTTGATGACGCCACACCGCCTTGGGCCATGCCGCGTGCCGCGCCCAAGCCTGGGCCGGAACCGGCCGTCTTGCGCGATCGTTCGCATGCGTCACGCCGCACGCGCGATCATGGCGATCATGGCGATGACACCTATCGCGATGCCGACCGCGAGCGTGACCGGAATCATGATCAGGACCGCGACCTTGAACGGTATCGCGACCCGGATCGCGTCCGTGACCGCGGGGATCGCGACCCGCAGGCCGGCGTCTCCGGGCGGGGGGTCGCGTATCCGTCGTCATATCGCAACAGCGGGGACGACGACCAGGCTGCGGGGCTGCGCGCCGCCGGTATGGGCTACGTGCCTCCGCATGCCGATGCCGGGCGCGCCAACGATTACCGCAGCAGCGAACCCCATCACACGGGCTACCGCAGCGACGACTACGCCTCCAAAGCGTATCTGCTCGAGCGTGACGACGATGACGACCACACCCTGGCCGATGCGCCCGATCGCGATGACGACGCGCGCACGGTATCGCCTGCCACCGCCAACTGGCCCCCGCACCAGCGCGCCGACGGGCATGTCGACAGAATTGCGGGTGGAACAACCCCCGATCGAAACACCCCCCCGGTCGCTGATCGCCCGGCCCGCAATCCTCGTTTCGATCTGAGCGAGGACGACGACGCGGTCCGTGACGATGACGACAACGACGCGCCGTACTTCCCCGCGCCGGCGGTGTCGCCTTGGGACAATCGCCGCGAGCCGGCCGTTTTCACGCAGCCGCGTGCTGCCACCAGTCCGGCCGATCAATGGGGCCGTACGGGCCAGCCGGCACGCAATGCCGCGCCGCGCGATGCGGCGTTTTACGTCGACGACAACGAGGACGCTGCGCCGGCCGCGCCGGCGCCTGGGCATGACGAACGTTATGCCCCCCACGCGCGCGATATTCGTCCGAACCGCGTCACACTCGACGACGATCTGGCCGACGACAATGTGGCGCGCGATGGACGTGACGACGATTGGGACGATGAGGAGCAGGACGCCGGGCCGGCCGTGCGCGGTGAGACGCGCGTGCGGCACGCCGGTGATCCGCATGCCGGCGCCACGCCGCCCGAGTTCATGGACGACGAGGTCGAGCGTCAGGGCACGTTCGGCCGATGGTTCTGGGGCACGTTGTGCGTGCTGGCCTTGATCGCCCTGGCGCTGGCCAGCATCTGGACCTATCGCAACGCGATCGTGACCTCGGCGCCGCAGTTGCGGCCCGTGATGGCGCAATTGTGCGCGCGGCTGGGTTGCGAGGTCGGCTATGCGCGCCGGATCGATCGTATTGCGATTCTGTCATCGTCGTTGCAGCCCCCCGCAGGCGGATTTGCCTCCGAGCCGGGCCGCAATCGTCTCATCATGCGCGCCGTGATCCGCAATCGTTACAACATGCCGCAACCGTTGCCGGCACTGACGCTCGAACTGACCGATTTTTCCGACACGATCGTGGCGCGCAAGGTGCTGCGACCCGAAATGTATTTGCCGGCCAATCTCGCCGCTCAGCCGTTTGCGGCCGAGGGCGAGTTGTCGGTGGCGGTGCCGATTGACGTGACCGATCTTCAGGTCAACGGCTACCAGATAGGTAAATTTTTTCCTTGATAAGGGAAGGCGATAACGATGGCGAGTTCCGTGCTGGTATGTGGTTCCATGGCTTTCGACACGATTGCCGTGTTTGAAGGACGCTTCAAAGATCATATTCTTCCGGACCGTATCCATTCGCTCAGCGTGTCGTTCCTGGTGCCGCAGATGCGCAAGGATTACGGCGGTTGCGCGGGCAATATCGCCTACGGTCTGAAGTTGCTGGGCGGCAATCCGCTGCCGGTGGCGACCGTGGGCGAAGATGCGACGGATTACCTCGAGCGCCTGCGCGGGATGGGTATCGATACCGAACACGTGCGCGTGATGCCCGGTACGCTGACCGCACTGTGCTACATCACCACCGATCTGGACGATAACCAGATCACCGCCTTCCATCCTGGCGCCATGGCGCTCTCGGCCGAGAACGATATTTCGGGCGTGAAGGCGGATTGGGCCATCGTGGCGCCCGACGCCAAGGCCGGCATGTTTGCCCACGCCGAACGGTTGCATGCCACTGGCGTACCGTTCATTTTCGATCTGGGCCAGGCCATGCCGCTATTTGACGGCGCGGATATCGCCCGTATGGTGGAACTGGCTGACGTGCTTACGGTCAATGACTACGAAGCGGGTGTGGTCGAGGAACGCGTGGGCAAGTCGTTGGGCGAGATTTCGAAGGGTGTGCAAGCGCTGGTCGTCACCCATGGCGCGCGCGGCGCGACCTTGTGGCAGAAAGGGAAAGACACACCGATTGCTCCGGTTGCCGCCGGCGAGGTGGTCGATCCGACCGGTTGCGGCGATGCGCACCGGGCGGGCTTGCTCTACGGCCTGACCTCGGGAATGTCGTGGGTCGACTGCTGCCGCCTGGCCAACGTGATGGGGGCGCTCAAGGTGGGCGCACGCGGCACGCAGAACTATGCGCCAACCCGGGCCGAGATCGCGGCGCAATTGCAGGCCGCGTACGGCATTGCACTTCCGTAATATGCGTAGCAGCCTGTTGCGCTACTGCTAATTTTGTTGCTTCATGCGCGGGTTATCATCCATTGAAGCTGTGCTGATCAGGAGAACAGACGTAATGAACACGACACCATTTTTCTCGACGGGAGCGGCGCGGCGCGTTCGTGTCCTCGCGCTGGGCGCCATCGTCACATCCGTGGCCTTGCTCGCCGGTTGCGCCAACAACAGCGCCTCGGGCTCGGTTTATAGCTACGGGCAAGCCCAGCGCGAACAAATCGTGCGCGCCGGCACGATCACGGCCGTGCGCCCCATCGTGATCCAGGAAGACAAGACCTCGGGCGCTGGCGTGCTCGCCGGTGGCGCACTGGGTGGTGTCGCCGGTAACGCGGTGGGTGGCGGTACGGGTCGCGCCATTGCCACCGTTGGCGGCGCACTGCTCGGCGCACTCGCCGGCAATGCTGTCGAAAACCGCGTCGGCCGCACGTCCGGTCTGGAAGTGACGGTTCGCCTGGATAACGGCGAAACCCGTGTGGTGGCCCAGGAAGCGGATATTCCGCTGAGCGTGGGTCAACGCGTGCAAGTCATCAGTGGCGCAGGTCCCACGCGCGTCGCCCCGATGTAATTCGCACGTTGCCGCCTCGGCCATCTGGCCGGTGCGGTGACTCATACCGTCGACGGGCATTGCCTGGAGGATGGGATAAACCCGCAGTGTTGTGTACATGCACAACCTGCGGGTTTTTGCATTTTCGTTAAGCGCGCTGTCAGTTAGCGATCCTTAGAATCGCGCTGCAACCTCCTGTTGTGTATTGTTAATTCTCTAGCGTGTAATCGCTACGACGGCATCTAGGGCGCAGCATCATCATGATCACTGAACAAGCCATGCACGATCGTCTTGCCGAGATCGTCGAATCCATCATCTTGAAGAAAGTCACGGTCGACACGCCCCTGATCGAGTCCGGCCTGGTCGACTCGCTGTCTGCCGTGGACATCACCCTCGCGGTCGAAGGCGCATTCGGCTGCAGCATTCCCGCCCCGGAAATCGCCGAGCACCTGCAGTCGGTTCGCACGCTTGCCGATTATGTCGCTGCTCACGCATAACAGCCGGCTGCTGTCACACCTCGCGGCGGCCACGACGGCCGCCGTGCTGGCCTTGGGGCTCTATATCGCAGGCGACGATTTCCTGGATCGGTTGCCGTTGCCCGTGCAATTGCCGTTGGCCGCGACCACCACGGCCACGGACAATTACCTGCCCAATCTCGGGCCCGACTGGGGCACGCAGAACGTCAATATCGGACGGCTGGCGAATGCGCTGTCCGACGGCACACTGACGGTGCTGGGCTCGTCGGAACTCTCCAGCCACGATCTGCGGTTTGTGCCGTACCGTTTCTTTCCGCAAGAGTTGAAGATGCCCACGCTGGCCTATGGGCATGCGATGTTTCAGTCCTACGGCATCTTCAGCGTGCTCGAGTCGATCTCGGATTCGCTGACGCCCAATACGCGGTTGGTGATCATGGTGTCGCCGGCCTGGTTTGCGTCGGGGGGCCAGTTGCCGCGCAGTGCGTTCGCCGAACATATCAGCGGCCCGGTCTGGGATCGTTTGTGGGACAAGCCTGCCACCCGCGATCAGATGCAATCGTGGATCAGCGATAACGCCAATTTCGGTCTGTTGTGGCTCATCGCGAACGGGCAGGCATCGCAACTCAAGGACAAGCTCGGGCTGTGGTGGCGTACCTATGGCGAGCGTCCGGCCGATCGGCCGCGCAGCAAGTTGAGCGTGCCGGCCCACCGTTACGTGACATGGCCGTCAGCGGGCAAATTGTCGGTGGCCAACTGGGACGCATTGACGAAGGAAGCCCGCGCTGCAGAACGGGCGCTCGGCGGCCACAATCCGTACGACGTGCGGGACGATTACTACGAGCAGTTTCTCAAGCCGCTGGCCGCGCCCGCGCACAACGAGTTCGCCGACGTCAATCCATTGACGCGCACCGAGTTGGGCGATCTGGCGCGCGTGATGGCGTTGCTGCAGCGGCACAAGGTGCGGGCGTATTTCGTAATGCAGCCCTTCAACCCCAAGTTGATTCTGGATCACGATCGGTTCGATCCCGCCGTGGCTGCCTTCAAAGGAATGTGCGACCACTACGGCATGGGTTGCCTGGATATGTACGGCATGCCGTTCGAACCCGGCGTGGTGCGCGACGATATGCATCTGGCCGAATTGGGTTGGGCGATCGCCAACCGTGCGATAGCGGAGTACTTCACGCGATGAAACGTTTTATGTGGCACCTCTGTCTGTACGTCGGCCTGATCCTGGTCTTCATCCTGCAGGCGCAGCCCACCACAGGCAGTGGCGGACCGATCAAGGTCGAATTCCAGTATCAGCAGTTCTGATCGCCATGGAACTCTTCGGCAGTTTCGGCTTCTTCGGTAGCGCCATCGCGGGCGGGTTGGGGTTGCTCGCGTATCGCTTCTTCGCGGCCCCGTTGCGGTTGTCGTACCGGCGGGTGGTGGGCCTCGTGGTGTTGGCGGCGTGGTTCGCCATTTTCTGGGAGCGGCCCTATCAGCCGTTGGGGTTGCTGGCGGTCACCAGCGGCGTGCTTTGGCTCGTGCGCCGCAATACCATCCCCACCTGGGCAGCGGTGGTGCTCACACTGCTGCCGTTGCTTGTGGTGAAGACGGGTGTGTCGACCATGCCGGCAATGCTCGGGCTGTCGTTCGCGACGTTTCGCGCCATTGACGTCCTGCTCTTTTCCCAGCGCAACGAACGCATCGATCCGCTGGACTACTTCGCGTACCTGTTCTTTCCGCTGACCCTGCTGGCGGGGCCGATGTACCGGTGGAAGCATTTCCAGGCGGATCTCAAGCGCGGCTACGACGGCATATCGCTGAACAATTGGTTGACTGGTCTGGAGCTCGTGCTGCTGGGCGTGATTCAGAAGTTCGGCCTGGCCGAAGCGATCTGGCGCTTCGGGCTCAGCCAAGTCTCGGCGCAGGATTATTCGTTTACCGGCGTCGCGCTCAATGCGTCGCTCTACAGCTTTTATCTCTTCTTCGATTTCGCCGGTTATACGAGCATGGCAATCGGCGTGGGTATGTTTTTCGGATTATCGCTGCCGGGCAACTTCAAGAATCCGCTGGCCACGCTCAACCCGCAGGATTTCTGGCGCCGCTGGCACATCAGCCTCTCCGAATGGTTGCGCGATGTGGTGTTCATGCCGATCTACAAGGCGCTGTCCAAGACAGCCTATTTCGGACGCCACCGCCTGGCAGCCCAAAACATCGGCATCTTTGCGACCTTGCTGGCGATGGGCGTGTGGAACGGGTTGGCATGGCATTACATCGTCAGTGGCGTCATGTTCGGAGCATACTCGGTGGGCCATAACCTGCTGGTGAACGCCGCCCGCACTCGCCCCGCATGGCAGACGGTGCTGGCTTACCCCGCGATTAAGTTCGCGGGCCGCGTCTTGACCCTTGTGCTGGTGGCGCTGGCGCTTTACGTGTTCAGCGGCCGCAGTCCGATTTGATCTTCCGAAGCCCGCCTATGCATGTCGATCTGTCGCTCGCCTGCTTTACCGATCTGACGCATCGGCCCGATGCGCCTGCCGTGATCGGCGCGGATCGCACCCTGACCTGGCAGCAGTTGCACGACGACGCCCACGCTTGGGCGGTGCGCGCGCGCGAAATGGGCCTTGTCGCCGACGTGCCTGTGGCGATATATGGTCACAAGGAAGCCGCGTTTTTCGTGGCGATGGTGGGGTGCCTGCTCGCGGGTCTGCCCTTCGTTCCGATCGATACGCTGTATCCCCGCGAACGCATGCTGCGTGTGGTGGAGATCGCCCGCGCCGGTGCGGTGTATGACACCGCGGCCGACGCTTTCTTGCCAGGTGCGCCGGGCGGGGGGACGCCGTTGGCCGAGCGACATGTGGCCTATGTGATGTTTACCTCGGGCAGCACGGGCGATCCGAAGGGCGTGCAGATCGGCCGGGAGAGTGTGGCGCTGCTGGCCGAGTGGATGCGCGGCTGCTTTGGCCTGGGCGATGCGCCCGTATTCATGAACCAGGCGCCTTTCAGTTTCGACCTGTCGATGTATGAGGTGTTCGGCACGTTGGCGACCGGCGGCGCGTGCGTATTGAATGCCCGCGATCGGATCTCGGAAGGCGCCGCCTGGTTCGCGCGTCTGGCCGAGGCCGGCATCACGGTGTGGGTATCCACCCCGTCGTTTGCGCACCAGCAATTGCTGCATGCCGGCTTCGCGCCCGATCGTCTGCCGGGTCTCAAGCTCTTTCTGTTTTGCGGTGAGCCGCTACCGGTCGCACTGGCCAAAAAACTGCGTGCGCGATTTCCTGGTGTCCGCATCCTGAACACGTATGGCCCCACGGAAGCGACGGTGGCCACCACATGGATCGACATCGACGATGCGATCCTGGCCGAGCATCCGCAACTGCCCATCGGTTACGCCAAGCCCGACGCCACCGTGTGGGTGGACGACGGAGAGTTGTGCATCGCCGGTAGCCATGTGATGCGCGGATACCTGAACCGGCCCGATCTGAACGCCACCAAGTTATTCACCGATGCATCAGGACAGCGCGCTTTTCGCACCGGGGATCTGGGCGAGCAACGCGCAGACGGACTGCTGTTTTGCCGGGGACGGCGGGACGATCAGATCAAACTTAACGGCTATCGCATCGAGCTCACCGAAATCGATGCTGCGCTCGATCACTTGCCTGGCGTGCGTGCCGGGGCGTGCATCGTGCTGCGCCGTCCCGACGGCACTGCGGTGCGGTTGATCGGATTCGTGGAGCCGTCCGAAAGCGGGGCGGGTTCCGACGATTCGGTCTTGCTCATCCAGAACGCTGAAGCCTTCGGACACTGGAAGCGGGTGCTGGGCGAGCGTTTGCCGGTGTACATGGTGCCCAGCGAACTGATCGTGTGTGCGCGATTGCCGATGTCTGCGAATCACAAGATCGACCGCAAGATGCTGACGCAGTGGTATGCGGCGATGCCGGCGTGACGGCTCGCGCAACCAACCTGACGCTGTGGTCAGGTTGGCCGAGGCTTAACGACCGGGGTGCGGTCACACGCAAACGGTGCGATTACAGCCCGAAGAGCCGGAAGCTCGCGCGCGTGATGATCATCAGCAGCACTTGCGCCAGGATCAACAGCACCAGTGGCGAAAAATCGATCGTGGTGCGCGGCAGTATGCGGCGGATCGGATCCAGCAGCGGCGTGGTGAGTGTTTGCAAGAGCGGCATGAGCGGCGCGCCGGGATTGACCCAGGACAGCACCGCTTGAATCAGCGTGAGCCACACGACCAGATTCAAGATCCATTTGATGACCGTCAGCAGCGCCGCGCCCAGTGCCATGGGCAATGCCGAGACGGGAGGCAGCGTGCCGATGGCGGCGAGCCACATCAGGAACAGGTAGACCAGCGCGGCCAGCCAGGCGCCCACGAGGCAGGCCCACTCGATCCGGCCGCGGCTGGGGATCACGCGCCGCAGCGGGCCGACGAGCCAATCGGTGCCACGAAAGACGGCATGCGCCAGCGGGTTGAGCGGGGGAATACGCACGGCATGCATCCAGGCGCGGATAATGAGCGCGGCGCCAAAAAGCGTGAAGGCAATATCGAGCAAGAACCGGAGAATGTCGCCGATCATGGTGTCATCTGTGGCGTTGAGGTGGCGCTATTGTCGCACGCATACGTGCCGACCGGCGCCCACTCATACGAATGATAAACAGACGAAAGGTAGGGCTGATCCCGGCGTAAAAATGAAAAAGCCACCTCGCGCAAAGCGAGATGGCTCGGTATCCGCGCGCCGTCAACGGCGCGGATCAGGTGCGGTCGTCTTAGGGACGGCCGCCCGTCGGGAAGGGCCACGAGGCAGCCGGGTTCAGCGCGGTCTTCGTGCTGGACGCGGTGCCGCTTGAGGAAGGCTGCGCCGGCTTTTTGGCGGCGGTCTTCTTGGCAGGGGCTTTCTTGGTTGCGGGCTTCTTGGTCGCAGCCGGCTTGGCTGCCGGCTTGGCAGCGGCCGTCTTCTTCACGGCCGGCGCTTTTTTGGCAACCGTTTTAGCCGTGGATTTCTTGGCCGGGGCCTTGGTGGCCGTCGATTTCTTGGCGACGGCTTTCTTGGCTACAGCCTTCTTGGCGACCGCTTTCTTGGCAACGGCTTTCTTGGCCGGTGCTTTCTTGGCGGCGGCAACCTTCTTTACTGCCGTCTTTTTGGTTGCTGCTTTCTTGGCCGGAGCCTTCTTCGCTCCAACCTTCTTCACCGTGGCCTTTTTGGCCGGTGCTTTCTTGACGGCGGTGGTCTTCTTCACGGCGGTTTTGGTCGCCGTCGTTTTCTTCACTGCAGCTTTCGTCGCAGCGGGCTTCTTGGCGGCGGCTTTCTTGGCCGGTGCCTTCTTCGCAGCTTTTTTGGCTGTTGCCATGGTCTTGCTCCTTAGGTTCAGGGGTCCCAGAACTTAAACCCGCGCGCCTCAGGAAGAGTCGCTCGGGTTATTCATCGGCACATACCGGCGACATGACGTGCATGCCGCAAAGTGGTGTGCGCTAATGAATACGGCACAGCCATTTGAACTGGCCCCCGCGGTTGACGCGGGCCATTTCAAATGGCGACGGTACGCGCACGGGATCACCCGCTTGCGTACCGCTTTATTCAACGTGTCCGAACACCCCGACCAGGGATCATTCCCAGTTCAGTGCGCCTCCGGTCTGATATTCGATCACGCGTGTTTCAAAAAAGTTGCGTTCCTTCTTCAGGTCGATCATTTCAGCCATCCACGGGAAGGGATTTTCTTCCTGCGCGTAGAGCGGCTCGATACCGATTTGCTGGCAACGACGGTTTGCGATGAAGCGAAGATACGACTTGAACATCGGTGCATTCAAACCCAATACACCGCGCGGCATCGTGTCTTCGGCGTAAGCGTATTCCAGTTCGACCGCTTTGCGGAAGAGTTCGCGAATTTCTTCGCGGAATGCCGGCGTCCAGAGATGCGGATTTTCGAGCTTCACCGTATTGATCAGATCGATACCGAAGTTGCAATGCATGGATTCATCGCGAAGGATGTACATGTATTGCTCGGCGGCGCCGGTCATTTTGTTCTGGCGGCCCAACGCCAGAATCTGGGTAAAGCCCACGTAAAAGAACAAGCCTTCCATCAAGCATGCGAACACGATCAACGACTTCAACAGCGTCTGGTCCGCATCGGGCGTGCCCGTTTTGAAATGCGGATCGGCGATGGCATCGATGAACGGAATCAGGAACTCGTCTTTCGCGCGAATCGAAGGCACTTCGTTGTACGCGTTGAAGATCTCCGCTTCGTCGAGATCCAGGCTTTCGACGATGTACTGATAGGCGTGCGTGTGAATTGCTTCTTCGAACGCCTGGCGCAGCAGAAACTGACGCGCTTCGGGCGCCGTGATGTGGCGATAGGTGCCCAGCACGATGTTGTTGGCGGCCAGCGAATCGGCCGTCACGAAGAAGCCCAGGTTGCGCTTGACGATGCGGCGCTCGTCGTCCGTCAGCCCGTTGGGGTTCTTCCACAGCGCGATGTCGCGCGACATGTTCACTTCCTGCGGCATCCAGTGGTTGGCGCAGGTGGCGAGGTATTTTTCCCACGCCCACTTGTATTTGAACGGCACCAACTGATTGACGTCGGTCATGCCGTTGATGATGCGCTTGTCGGCCGCTTTGACGCGATGCGCCGTGGCGGCTTCGTCCACTTCCGGCTCGGCGGTGGCGGCAGCGGGCTGCGGCAGGGCCGCGTCGTTGAACGCGTGGGTTGCCGCGCGCACCGGCTCGGCCGGGGCAGGCCCGCGGCCCGACACGGGCGTCGGCGCAGGTTGCGTGGCGAGAGGTTCGTCGTCCCAATTAATCATGAATGCTTTCTCCAGCGTCGGTTATTGGCAGGCTTCGCACTCGTCGAACCCGGCGTCACCGGGTCGCATCGTGCAGGCCGCGCCGACGACTTCCGGTTCCGGCAAGTTGGGAGCGGCGGCAACAGCGGCAACACCGCTTTGCCCGCCCGACGATACGGCGTTCAGTTCGCCGCCACGACCCGTGGACTTCTCGGCGCTCGTTGCACCCATGGTGCGCAGATAGTAGGTGGTCTTCAGACCACGCAGCCAAGCCAGCTTGTAGGTGTCGTCGAGCTTCTTGCCCGACACGCCTGCCATGTAAATGTTGAGCGATTGCGCCTGGTCGATCCATTTCTGGCGACGCGATGCGCACTCGACGAGCCAGTTCGGCTCAACTTCAAATGCGGTGGCATAAAGGCCACGCAATTCGGCCGGTACGCGATCGATGCGGGAAAGGCTCCCGTCGAAGTACTTGAGGTCGGCGACCATGACTTCGTCCCAAAGACCGAGTTTCTTGAGATCGCGAACGAGATACTCGTTAACGACCGTGAACTCGCCGGAGAGATTCGATTTGACGTACAAGTTTTGGAATGTCGGCTCGATGCACGCAGATACACCAATAATATTGGAAATCGTCGCCGTTGGGGCAATTGCGACGCAATTCGAATTCCGCATGCCGTTTTGTTTGATGCTGGCGCGCAACGCGGACCAATCGAGCGTGCTCGACGTATCCACTTCGACGTGACCGCCGCGTTCTTCGGCGAGCAGGGCGAGCGTGTCTTGCGGCAAGATGCCGCGATCCCACAGCGAACCGGCAAACGATTCGTAGCGGCCGCGTTCGCCGGCCAGCTTGCTCGACGCCGAGTAGGCGTAATAGCACACCGCTTCCATCGAGCGATCGGCGAATTCGATGGCGCCTTGCGAGGCGTACGGCAGACGCATCATGTGCAGGCAATCCTGGAAGCCCATGATGCCCATGCCCACCGGACGGTGACGCTTGTTCGAGTTCGCAGCCTTGTCGACGGCGTAATAGTTGATGTCGATCACGTTGTCGAGCATGCGCATGGCGATGTTCACCGTGCGCTCGATCTTGGCGTGATCCAGTTCGAAGCCGCCGTTGGCCGACGGTTTCATGTGAGCGACCAGGTTGACCGACCCCAGGTTGCAGACCGCGATTTCCGACTCGTTCGTGTTCAGCGTGATCTCGGTGCACAGGTTCGAGCTGTGCACGACGCCCACGTGTTGCTGGGGCGAACGGATGTTGCACGGATCCTTGAACGTGATCCAGGGATGGCCGGTCTCGAACAGCATCGACAGCATCTTGCGCCACAGGGTCATGGCGGGCATTTTCTTGAAGAGCGTCAGCTCGCCGGTGGCGACCTTGTTTTCGTAGCCCAGGTAAGCGGCCTCGAAGGCGCGGCCGACCTTGTCGTGCAGGTCGGGGGTGTCCGACGGCGAGAACAATGTCCATTCGCCGTTTTCCATCACACGCTTCATGAACAGATCGGGAATCCAGTTCGCCGTGTTCATGTCGTGCGTGCGGCGGCGTTCGTCGCCCGTGTTCTTTCGCAGTTCCAGGAATTCTTCGATATCCAGGTGCCACGTTTCGAGGTACGTGCACACGGCACCCTTGCGCTTGCCGCCCTGATTGACCGCGACGGCGGTGTCGTTGACGACCTTCAGGAACGGCACCACGCCCTGGCTTTCGCCATTGGTGCCCTTGATGTGACTGCGCAGGGCGCGCACGGGCGTCCAGTCGTTGCCCAGACCGCCGGCGTACTTGGCCAGCAGGGCGTTTTCCTTGATGGCGTCATAGATGCCTTCGAGGTTATCGGCCACGGTGGTGAGATAGCACGACGACAACTGCGAATGCAACGTGCCGGCGTTAAAGAGCGTGGGCGTGGAGCTCATGAAGTCGAACGAGGACAGGATCTCGTAGAACTCGATGGCGCGCGCTTCGCGGTCTTTCTCGCCCAGCGCCAGGCCCATGGCCACGCGCATGAAGAACACCTGCGGCAGTTCGATGCGGGTGTTGCGGATGTGCAGGAAGTAGCGGTCATACAGCGTCTGCAGCCCGAGGTAGCCGAATTGCAGATCGCGATCGGCGTTCAAGGCCTTGCCCAGACGATCCAGATCGAACGTGGCGAGCTTGGCGTCGAGCAGGCCGTTGTCGATGCCGCGCTGAATGAACGTGGGGAAATACACGGCATAGCGCTCGTTCATCGCGCCCTGGCGCACTTCTTCGCCCAGCACTTCCTTGCGGATCGTGTGCAGCAGCAGGCGGGCCGTGACCTGGTTGTAGGCCGGATCTTTCTCGACCAGCGCACGGGCCGACAGAATGGCCGACTTGAACACTTCGTCGACGGGAATGCCGTCGTAGAGGTTCTTGATGGTTTCTTTGAGAATGGCTTCGGTGTCGATGAACTCCGTCAGGCCAAGTCCCGCGGCGTCGATGGTGTCGCGCAGCGACGCCAGATCCAGCGGGCGCTTCACGCCGTTGTCGGTAATGTTCAGACCGAGTTCGTTCTGCGGGGCGGGGGCAGCGGTGCCGGCAGTCGCGGCGCGCTCTTGCGTGCGCTTCTCGCGATACAGCACATAGGCGCGTGCCACGTCGTGTTCGCCCGAGCGCATCAGCGCCAGTTCGACCTGATCCTGAACGTCTTCGATATGGAACGTGCCGCCGCTGGGACGATTGCGCACGAGGGCCGAAACCGACTGGCGGGTCAATTCTTCGACGAGCTGGCGCACGCGGGCCGAGGCGGCGCCCTGGCCGCCATTGACGGCCAGGAAAGCCTTGGTCAATGCGATCGCGATCTTGCTGGGCTCGAACGGTACGACGGAACCGTTACGGCGGATGATGTTAAAGCTGCCCCATTGCCCGGCTGGCGCCTGGGCGCTGTCTTTCGACTGCTGGGGAACGGCACCTTGCCGTGTCTCGGTAGAGGAGGTCGTCTGCATGGAAGCTCCTAGTGTGCGTGGAATGCGTGAGAGGAACCGGCCCATCGAAGGCCAATTCCGAAGTAAAGGGGTGATGCTGGAAATCGTGAGACGGGTGAGTCAATACGACTGCGGCGCGCTAGAAGGATTAGACTTTTTCCTTCCCTGGCCACTAGATGTAGTGTGTGTCCGTGGCGTCGGCACCAATTCTAGTGACCTTGGCCGTTGGGATCAAGTCAAAAGTTTACTTGACGAACCCGGCGAAAAATGCAAATTCTTATCTGCCTTTGAAAAAACGAAATCGCCCGGCGCGCAGAGCCTGCGCGGCGGGCGAAGTGACTACTTAGATTGCCGTTTCAAGCGGTTTTTCGTAGATCTTCGACCGGAGAATGAGGCATATCGTAGGCCTGCAGTGCACGAGTCAGGTCTTCATGAAATTTAAGAATGTTCTTATCTTTCACGTGACCGTAGCCCCGCACCTTTTCCGCCAGGCTGGCGATACGCACCGCCTCGCTCAGGCGGGCGGCGTCCAGTTTGCCGCAGAGCGTTTCGATGGCCGCGACATAGGTCTGGATCATCGCGCGTTCCGTGCGGCGGTCGGCAGTGTAGCCGAATGGATCGAGCCATGTGCCGCGCACCCGTTTGAACCGCGCCAGCAGGCGCAAGGCCGGCATCATGCGCGGGCCGAACGTCATTTTGCGTGGCACGCCGGTGCGCGGATCCTTGCGGGCCAGCAGCGGCGGCGCCATATGAAAACGCAGACTGTAGTCGCCTTCGAATTGCGCGCCGAGTTGCGCTTCGAAAGCGCCGTCCGTAAAGAGGCGGGCAACCTCGTACTCGTCCTTGTAGGCCATCAACCGATAGAGCTCACGCGCCACGACCGGCGCCAGACGCAATGCGCCATCCGGATGCACGGCGCGTTCGCGGTCGGCCACACCACGCACGATCGCTTCGTATCGGCGGGCGTAGGCGGCATCCTGATAGCGGGTGAGATCGGCGATGCCGCGAGCCAGGCGCTTGTCGAACGATTCAGGAATCGTCAGTTGCACCACTTGTGCGGCGGGGCGCAACGCCGCGGCGAGCGCTTCCGGCTGCTGTGCCGCCAGCCGGCCGTAGTCGAAGGCTTCCGTATTCTTCTGCACCGCCACGTTGTTGAGTTCGATGGCGAGCTTAAGTGCCGCGTGCGACACCGGTACCCAGCCCCGCTGCCAGGCATAGCCCAGAAGAAAGATATTCGAGAGAATGCTGTCGCCGAACAGCGCAACCGCGATCTGATGGGCATCGAGCGATTCGGCGTGCGCGTCGCCTACGGCATGGCGGATCTTGGCCAGCAGCGACTCGGGCCGGAAGGCCGCATCCGGGTTGCGGGTGAATTCGGAAAGCGGCGCCACATAGGTATTGGCGATCACGTGCGTATGCCCATGGCGCAATGCGCCCAGTGACTCGGGCGATACCGCGGCCACCGGGTCGCACATGATGGCGGTGTCGGCTTGCTGCCAGTCGATGCGCACGGGGCCAGGGGCTTCCTGGGCCGTGCCGATGCGAATATGGCTGATCACCGTGCCGCCTTTTTGCGCCAGGCCGGTGAGATCCAGCACCGACACACTGCGACCCTCCAGGTGCGCGGCCATCGACACGAGTGCGCCGATCGTGATCACGCCGGTGCCGCCCATGCCGGCCACGAGCAGGCTGTATACGCCGTCCTGTGACGCCGGCGCGGGCAGGGGCAGCGTGGCGATCGCGTCGGCCAGACGCGTGCGCTCCGCTTGCGGAGCGGCCGTCTTGCGCGGCGCACCGCCCATCACCGACACGAAACTGGGGCAAAAGCCGTCGACGCAGCTGTAGTCTTTATTGCAGCTCGACTGATCGATGGCGCGCTTGCGGCCATAAGGCGTCTCGACCGGCACAACCGATAGGCAATTGGACTGCACGCCGCAATCGCCACAGCCTTCGCACACCGCGGTGTTGATCGCCAATCGGCGCGCTGGATCGGGGTACGCATTCTTTTTGCGGCGGCGGCGTTTTTCGGCCGCGCACGTTTGGTCGTGAATCAGGATCGTCACGCCTGCGATCTCGCGTAATTCGCGTTGCAGGCGATCGAGTTCGCGGCGGTGATGCACCACGACACCCGCGCCCATATCCACACCGGCGTATTTTTCGGGTTCGTCGGAGGTGACCACGACGCGCTTGACGCCTTCGCTGGCCATCTGCCGGCTGATCTGCGGCACCGAGATCGGGCCGTCGACCGGCTGACCGCCCGTCATTGCGACCGCATCGTTGAACAGGATCTTGTAGGTGATCGTGGCGTTGGCGGCCACGGCCTGGCGAATGGCCAGGTAACCCGAGTGGAAGTACGTGCCTTCGCCCATGTTCTGGAACACATGCGGCATGGTCGTGTAGCGCGAGAGGCCGACCCAATCCACGCCTTCGCCGCCCATTTGCGTGAGTCCGCCCGTGTCGCGGTCCATCCATGCCGCCATGTAATGGCATCCCACACCGGACTGCGCCTGGCTGCCCTCGGGCACCTTGGTCGACGTGTTGTGCGGACAGCCGGAACAGAAGTAGGGCTTGCGACGCATGCCATCGGCGTCGTTGTTGAGCGATTCCGGACAGGTGAATGCCGCGAGGTGCGCCAGACGATCGGCGCCGCCATGGGCCGCGATCCAGCGCAGGAGGGGCGCGGCCAGCAGCGACGGGCGCAACTGGCCGGCGGAAGGGATAAGCCCCGCGCCGTCCATGTCGCGCTTGCCGACCACGGTCGGTCGCGTGGCGCGATTGAAGAGCATCTCCTTGACCTGCGTTTCGACGACGGCGCCTTTTTCCTCGACCACCATGATGTGGTCCAGACCTTCGGCGAAGGCCAGCAGGCGATCGCGATCCAGCGGCCAGGTCAGGCCAGGGCGGTAGATGCGCAAGGCGTCGGCGCCGTGGGCGTCGTCAAGCCCGGCGCGGGCGAGCAGCTCCATCACGTCCAGATGCGCCTTGCCGACGGTGATCAGGCCCATGCGCGCGGCGGGCGCCGCGCGCACAAGCGTATCGATACTGTGCGTGCGGGCGAACTCGGCGACCGCGAGCATGCGGCGATCGATGCGGGCTTCGATGGCCAGCGACAGGAAATCGCGCGCGCCATATTCGAGATCGTCGGCATCGGCCGCAGGCGGCATGGCGAACTGCGCCGGCGGCGATACATCGAACCCGCGGCCGCTTTCAATGGTTTCCGACAAGGCCTTGAAGGCGACCCAGGCACCGGCGTAGCGCGACAGCGCCCAACCATATAAGCCGTACGTCTCGTATTCGGCCACGGTGGACGGATTGAGGATCGGCATCTGCCAGCCAATGAGCGAGGGTTCGCTTGCATGGGGAATCGAAGACGACACAGCCGTATGGTCATCGCCTACCACCACCAGCACGCCACCGTGGCGCGAGGCGCCAGCCGCATGACCGTGATGCAGGGCGTCGCCGGCGCGATCCACGCCCGGGCCCTTGCCGTACCACATGCCGAAGACGCCATCGACCGTGCGGTCCTGGCGCATGCCCGCCTGCTGCGTGCCCATCAGCGCGGTGGCGGCCATATCTTCATTGATGGCGGGCACAAAAGTGATGTTCTCGGCATCGAGCGCCTTTTTGGCGCGCCACAATGCCATGTCGACGCCGCCCAGCGGCGAACCGCGATAGCCGCTCACGAACCCGGCGGTGTTCAGCCCTGCGGCGCGATCGAGTCGATGCTGCGTGAGCAGCATGCGCACGAGGGCTTGCGTGCCGGTGAGGAAGATGCGGCCGCTGGTGCGCGACAGGTTGTCGCTCAGGGCGTAATCGGTGTCCAGCGCGATGGGGGCGTGCGCAGCGTCGCGCGGTGCATGCGCCGGCAGGTCGGCAGCGAAAGCTCGGGTAACGGATCGCGCGGCAGCGGATGCGTCAGGGTCATGTGCTGCATTGTCTGGGGCGGCAGGGCGCGAATCCAGATCGGTATGGCGGGTGCCGTCCATTGGGCATGTCTCCTCGTTTTAGCCATGATAGGCTTCCCGCACAAGGGTTTTATTGCGTAATCGACGCGTAAATTCCCTATGATTCGAAATGAACATTTCGTTTGATGGCAATTTGTGGCTGCTGGCCTCAAAATGGGACCTCTGCGAAGTCGGTGGACCGTGCAAGCGTTCCGAAGATCGTCAGCGCAGGCCGCTCGCGTCGGCCGACAGAGGTCCTGTCGTGCGTCGCCACCGAACGTCCTGGCCAATCGAGAGGAGAGGAAATGGATAAGACGGATCTGGGCATCCTGCGCGCGCTGCAGGAAGATGGCCGCGCGTCGGCGCAGCAGCTGTCAGAAAAAGTGGGCCTGTCGGCCGCGCCCGTGTGGCGGCGGGTGAAGGCACTGGAGGCGCAGGGTGTGATCGTGGGTTACGGGGCGCACGTGGATCGGTCGAAGACGGATCTAAAGGCGTGCATGTTTGCGCATGTCAGCCTCGAGCGGCATTCCACCAACGTGGTGGAACACTTCGAACGATCGGTGCGCGATGCGCCGGAAATTCTCGAGTGCTATGCCGTAACGGGCGACTCGGATTTCCTTCTCAAGATTCTCGTGGAAAGCGCGGAAGACTACGACCGGTTCCTGCACCGGTTTTTGTTCAATCTGCCGGGCATTCGTCAAACGCGCACGATCGTGGCGCTGCGTGAGATCAAGCATGAGGTGAAGCTGCCGCTCTAAGGGGTGCCGTCGTCGCGGCCTCGTCTTGAACGGCGCGATCGCGAGGACACGACATACCAAGTGTTGCGCAATTGCACTAGCACCAAACGCGATATTGCGTCTTCGCGGCAGGCTATTTAGAGTGCGTGAGTGGTCACGCCCCTCGCGCTGCCGTGAATTCGAAAGGTTTTGAACGTGTTGATGAGTCGTCCTCTTACGCATGCCGTCCTGGGCGCATGCGCCGCGTTGGCCCTCGCCGGCTGCGCTGTCAAGAAACCCGCCGCGCCAGCTGCCGGTGCGGCATCCGGTGCTGCTACCGCCAACGCGGCTGGTGTGATTGCATGTCAGGCGCAAGAGGCGTCGAGCCCCTTGATCGGGACGTGGTACGCGGTGTCGACGCCGCGCGGCATGGCCGGTCAAATGCAGACCGTGACGGTGCTCAAGCCGGACGGCACCATGAGCTACGAATCGCAACTCAAGGTGGGCAAGCGGATTCGTCCGGCACTGCGTGAAACGGGCTGCTGGACGTACACGAACGGCATCTACACGATGCAGACGACGCGCTCCAACGGCGAGCCGGTCGATATCGAAGATCCCATCTACCGCAATCGCTATCGCGTCGAGCGCGTCGATGCGCAACGCATGACGCTGCGCGAAGACATCAAGGGCGGTCAGTCGTCATCGGCCAAGAAGATGGCGCCGAACTACCGTCTGCCTTGAATCCCGCCGACGAACGGCGGGCGATCACGCTGCTGGCGCTGGCGGCGTTCGTCAGCTCCAGCGCGTTCCGGATCTGCGATGCGATGCTGCCGCAGCTGGCCCTCGATTTCGGCACCACCACCGGCGGCGCCGCTTATGTCGTCACCGCGTTCGCGGTGGCCTACGGTTTCGTGCAGATCGTGTTCGGTCCCGTGGGCGACCGCTACGGCAAATACCGTGTCATTGCATTCGCCACCCTGGCCTGCGCCATCGGCAGCTCTGTCGCGGCATTGGCGAGCTCCTTGCCAATCCTCATCGCGGCACGAGCCGTGTCCGGCGCCGCCGGCGCGGGCATCGTGCCGCTCTCGATGGCGTGGATCGGCGACAACGTGCCGTACGAGCGCCGGCAGGAAACGCTGGCGCGGTTTTTGACGGGCACCATTCTGGGCATGTCGACCGGCCAGGTGCTGGGCGGCGTGTTCGCCGACACGGTCGGCTGGCGCTGGGCCTTTGCACTGCTGGTGGTGGGCTACCTCGTGGTGGGCGTGCTGCTGCAACGCGAGTTGCGCCGTCAGCGCGACACGCACGACGTGCCCACCGGCGGGCAGGCACGGCCGCGTTTCGTGGCGCAGGCGGCCGTGGTCTGGCGCACACCCTGGGCGCGCGTGGTGCTGGCCACCGTGTTCATCGAAGGCCTGCTGGTGTTCGGTTCATTGGCCTTCGCACCGGCTTACCTGCATACCCGCTTCGGCTTGTCGCTCACCCTGGCGGGCGCGGTGGTCGCGGTGTATGCCGCGGGCGGCCTGGCCTATACCGTGGTCGCGCGCCGGGTGGTGGCGCGATTGGGCGAAAGCGGCATGGTCGTGGCCGGTGGCTTTGTGCTGGGGCTGGCGTTCCTGCTGTATCTGATCGGGCCGATCTGGGCGGTAAGCCTGGCGGCAAGCGTACTGGCCGGTTTCGGTTATTACCTGCTGCACGCCACCTTGCAAACCAATGCCACGCAGATGGTGCCCGAGGCGCGCGGCACGGCAGTGGCCTGGTTTGCGTCGTGCCTCTTCATGGGGCAGGCCGTAGGCGTGGCGATCGCCGGCATGCTGGTGGATGCGGCCGGCGCAGTGTGGATCTTCGGCAGTTCGGCGCTGTTGCTGCCGCTGTTGGGGCTTGCGTTCGGCGCGGCGCTACGGCGCAAAATGCGCGCGTAACGCCGTCTTATTGCACGTTCAAAGTGTGCCCAAACGCGCCAATACGGTGTCGCGGCCGAGGATGGCCAGTACGGCGTCGATCGCCGGCGTTTGCTGTTGACCCGTCACGGCGATGCGCAGCGGAATGCCCAATTGCGGCATCTTCATGCCGCGATCCGCCAATACCTGCTTGATCGTGGCCGACAAGGCTTCGCGCGTCCACTCGGCGGTTGCGGCACGTTGCGCGAAGTCGCGCAGCGCTTCGCGCGCCGGATCGGTCAGATGCTGGGCGGCCAGTTCGGCCGGTGCGCCCTTGAATTCCCCGCAGAAGAGCATGGCGCCGTCGGCCAGTTGCTCCAGCGTCTCGGCACGATCCTTCAGCAGCCCCACCACGGCGGGCAGATCGGTGGCTTCCGGGTTGCCGCCGCGCTTGACGATCCGAGGCGCCACGCGGGCGGCCAATTCAGCATCGTCCATGTGCTTGATGTAATGCGCATTCACCCAGTTGAGCTTCTTGGGATCCCACTGCGACGCCGATTTCGACAGATGGTTGGTGTCGAACCACGCCACCAGTTGGTCGCGCGTAAACAATTCATCGTCGCCGTGGCTCCAGCCCAGGCGTGCCAGATAGTTGACCATCGCCTCGGGCAGGTAGCCCTCGTCGTCGTACGCCATCACATTGACGGCGCCGTGGCGCTTCGATAGTTTCTCGCCGTCCGGACCCAGGATCATCGGCACATGCCCGTACTCGGGCAGCGTGGCGCCCAGCGCGCGCAGGATGTTGATCTGACGCGGGGTGTTGTTGACGTGATCGTCGCCGCGCAGCACATGCGTGATCTTCATGTCCCAGTCATCCACCACTACGCAGAAGTTGTAGGTGGGCGTCCCATCGGGACGCGCAATGATCAGGTCGTCGAGTTCGCCGTTATCGAATGTGATCGTGCCCTTGATCATGTCGTCCCAGCTCGTCACGCCCGACTGCGGGTTGGCGAAACGCACCACCGGCCGACGGCCTTCGGGCACGGGGGGCAAGGTTTTGCCGGGCGCGGGGCGCCACGTCCCGTCGTAGCGCGGCTTGCGCCCCTCGGCACGGGCCTTCTCGCGCATGGCTTCCACTTCATCAGGCGAGCTATAGCAGTGATAAGCGGTGCCGGCGGCCAGCATCTGCGCCACGACCTCGCGATAGCGATCCATGTGCTGCATCTGGTAGAACGGGCCTTCGTCCGGACCCATGCCCAACCACTGCATGCTGTCCAGAATCGCCTGCACGGCTTCCGGGGTGGAGCGTTCCACATCGGTATCTTCGATGCGCAACACGAACACGCCCTTGTGGTGCCGAGCGAACGCCCACGAGAACAGCGCGGTGCGCGCGCCGCCCAGATGCAGGAAGCCGGTGGGAGAGGGGGCGAAGCGCGTGCGGATGGCGTTGGGAGCGGAAGAAGTCATGACCTTGAGGCGGTGTATCGTTACGGATAACCGTCATTTTAGAGTAGAGCGCGTTCACACCCATGTTGCGTCACGCCCTGGCTCCATTATTCGAACCTCGATCGCTTGTGGTCGTGACCGATCGCCCCTTGCCGGTGGCGCAATGGTTGCCGGCCGCCCTCAAGGCATGCACGACGATGGTGATGTGCGACGAAGGCGTCGCGCCCGCCATGCCGGAGGGGTTCGAAGGCATCGCGCCTGGCGCGCGACCTGACCTCGCCCTCGTGTGCGTGTCGCCGGCGGTATTGCCCGAAACCCTGCGCCGTCTGGCGCCCGGCGCGCCGCGTGGGCTCATTCTGCTGCCGCATCCGTTGCCCGATCCCTATCCGCGCGGCACCGCGGCACTCTGTCGTGAGTGGGCGCGCACGCACGATTGCCAGGTGCTGGGGCCGCGTTCATTCGGCGTGCAACGCTCCCACGCCGGGTTCAACTTCAGTCAGCATCCGGCGCTTGCCCGCATCGGCCGCGTGGCCTTGGTCGCGCAATCGCGCTCCATCATGGCTGCCGTCATGGATTGGGCCGACGACGTGCATATCGGCTTTTCGACCGCCGTGGCGTTGGGCGACGAGGCGGTCGTGGGGCTGGCGGAAGTGCTGGACTACCTGGCGTCCGATCCGCGTACCGACAGCATCGCGCTGTACATCGAAGACGTGGGGCCGGCGCGCGAGTTCATGAGTGCGATGCGCGCGGCCGCCAGCGTCAAGCCCGTGGTGGTGCTCAAGGCGGGCCGCCACGATGCCGAAGGCAGCGACGCGGTGTTCGATGCTGCGTTGCGCCGGGCGGGTGCCGTGCGCGTGCGCTATTTCGTGCAATTGTTCTCGGCCGTAAAAGTGCTGGGCTACAACCGTCGCCCGCGCGGCCAGCGTGTGGCCTTGATCTCCAATGGCAGCGGGCCGCCACAACTGGCCCTGGACCTGATCGGCCCAGAAGCGGCCATCCAGCGCGCTGAGTTCTCGACGGCGACCCAGCGTGCGCTCGCCGCGCAACTCGAGCCCGACGCCGCGATCGACAATCCCGTCATCACTTATGTGCCATTGACGGCCGAGCGCATGCAGGCGATCGTCGATATCGTGCTGGACGACAGTGGCGTGGACGGCTTGCTGGTGCTGTTGGCGCCCGACGCCCTGGCCGACCTGCCTGCCGTGGCGGCACAGTTGGCGGTATTGGCGCCGCGCGCCCGCAAGCCGGTGGTGACCTGTTTCATGGGCGATGCGGGCATGCGTCCGTTGCGGCGCATCCTCGACGACGCCGGTACACCCGCGTTTCGTACCCCGGAATCCGCGGCCGACGCGCTGGGCGTGCTCTCGGCCCATTACTACAACCAGCAATTGCTGCTGCAGACCCAGCCGCCCGATACGCGGGCCTACCGCGCCGATCTGGAAGCGGCGCGTGCGATCGTCGCGACGGCGCGTGCCGCCGGCCGAACCGAGCTGTCGCACACGGAGTGCTGGGACGTGCTTGCCGCCTTTCGGGCACCGGTTCAGGCGCTCACCGCGACGGGCAATCCCATCGAAGGCGCATTGCCGCGTCCGATGGCCATCCGCTTGCGACGCGACGATCATTTCGGCCCGGTGTTGCGCTTCGGTGCCGGTGGTCCGGACGCCATCCTCAGCTTGAGCGATCGCGGCATGGATCTGCCGCCGCTCAATCATTTTCTGGCGCGCCAGCTCATTGCCCGCAGCCGGGTGTGGCGTCACGTGCTGGCGCCGCGCGTGAACGAGGAAACGTCCGAAATCCTGCAGCGGGCCGTGATGGATGTCTCGGAGATCGCGGCCGAACTGCCCGACGTCGAAGTGCTGGAGATCGATCCGTTGTATGTGGGCGAAAACGGCCTGTATGCCGGGGCCGTCAAGATCGTGCTCACGGCGCGGCCGGTAACTGAACTGCCCCAGACGAGCGGCTACCCGCACATGGCGATTCATCCTTATCCCGCGCGCTATGTGCAGGCGCGGCGTTTCGAGGATGGGCTGCCGTGGACGCTGCGCCCGATTCGTCCCGAGGATGGCTCGGCGTTGCAGACGTTCATCCGCGAACTATCGGAGCGGTCGCGCTACATGCGCTTCGTCTCGATGATGCGCGAACTCACGCCGACACTCGTCGCGCGTTACACGCAGATCGACTATCACCGCGAGCTTGCCCTGGTGGCGGCCACGCAAGTGCCCAACCCCGAGAATCGCGGCCACCTCCACGAGGTGATCATCGGGTTGGCGCACTATCTGCGCAATCCGGATGGGCGCGGCGCGGAATACGCGCTGGTGGTGGCCGACGATTGGCAGCAGCGCGGATTGGGGAAGGCCTTGATGACGGCGCTGATCGATGCCGCGCGCGAACAGCATCTGGCCTATATCGACGGGCTGGTACTGGCTGCAAACAGACCGATGCTGTCGCTGATGACGAGCCTGGGATTCAAGAACGATCGCGATCATGACGACCCGACGATGCGGCGCGTGTGGCTCGATCTGGAGCCTGAAGGGCCATCGACCGCATAGGTGGGGCTTTCCCCTTTACCCCATGATTGGGGCTATTACCGCTACACCAGCACGCGGCGCAGGAAAGCCGCGATATCGGCGATCTCCTGCGGATTGACGGCGTGCGGCATCGGATAGGTGTGCCAGTCGACCGTGTATCCCAGTTGCGTCAATCGCTCGCGCGACGCTTCGGCGCGCACGAGCGCCACCACAGGATCGTACGTGCCGTGCGCCAGAAAGATCGGTGTTTCGGTGTTGTGCGGCGTGTGTTCGGAAGCTGCCATGTCGATCAGCGGCAGATAACCCGACAACCCGATCATCCCGGCCAGCTTTTCTTGCAGGCGCAGGCCGGTGTGCAACGTCATCGCGCAACCTTGCGAGAAACCGGCGAGCACGATGCGCGCCGTGGGAATGCCGCGCTCGTTTTCGCGTGCGATCAACGCTTCGATGGCGGCCTGCGAGCGGCGGATGCCGGCCGCATCCTCCTGGCGCACCAGATCCATGACCAGGATGTCGTACCACGAGCGCATCACCATCCCGCCATTGATCGTGACCGGCTGCACGGGCGCGTTCGGGAACACGAAACGCACGGCCAAATCGCTCGGCAAACGCAGTTCCGGCACCACCGGCACGAAATCGTTGGCGTCGGCGCCCAGGCCATGCAGCCAGATCACGCTGTGGGTGGGTGCTGGGGTGGTTTCGATTTCAACGCAGTCGAGCAGATCGGCAGGGGAGGTCATGGGCAGAGTGGTGATCGAAGAGAGAAAACGACGCGGCGGCTGGGCATGGAGCAGCCGTCGCCGGCGGTCGAACGTTAATGCTGCATGCCCTTGAGCATCTGGAACAGCGCGCGGTAATGCTTGCGCTGCGGTTCCTGCCCCGGTTGCAGGTGCACGTTCTGCTCCGCCTCCTTGCGCGCCCCGCGAATCGCCGCGCGCAACGCCTGGATATCGGCGTCGGGATTGCGTTCGAGCAGCTGCGTCAACGTGTCGTCATTGGTGAGCAGGCGATCGCGCATCGATTCCAACCGGTGCATCGCAGCCGTCTCCTCGCGCGAGCCGTTCTTCCAGGTGTCGAGCTGCGCCCGGATCTCGTCGGCCGGCGCGTCGCGCATCAGCTTGCCCACGAAGTGCACCGCGCGGCGGCGCCCTTCGCGTGTGGACGGCGGCACTTTCTGCGCCGTGCGGATCGCCTCATACAGCCGCTCGGAGATCGGCAACTGTTTGAGCCGGTCGTTCGACAGCTCGACGAGTTCCCGGCCCAGATCAAGCAGATCGTTCATTTCGCGCTTGATCTGCGACTTGCTGGGACGGTCGTCCAGTTCGTCGGGAACGTAGTCGGCGTCGTGGGAGGTGACGTTATAGGGTGCGATCATCAAAAATAGACGGGAAGAGGGCGGACTTGGCTATGATACCCGTCTCTTTGCCGTGGACTGCAATGCCTAATTCCTCATCTTCCCTGCCGATCGCCGCCAATGCGGCGCGCTTTTCCGAAATCGTGGCGTTTGTATTGGCGCATGCCAAGAAAACCGGCGCCTCCGACGCTGCCGCCGAAGTCTCCGAAAGCCTGGGGCTTTCGGTATCGGTGCGCAAAAACGATGTCGAAACCGTCGAGCAGACGCGCGACCGGTCGCTGGATGTGACGGTTTACGCCGGCCAGCGCCGCGGATCGGCGTCGACCTCCGATTTCTCCGACGCCGCGCTGCGCGAGACGGTGGAAGCGGCGTGGCACATCGCCCGCTACACCGCCGAAGATCCGGCCGCCGGCCTGCCCGATAGCGACATGCTGGCCAGCGACTACCCCGATCTTGGCTTGCATTACGGCTGGGACGTGACGACCGAGGCGGCTGCCGAGCTGGCGCTGCGTGCCGAACGCGCCGCGCTCGCCGTCGACCCGCGCATCACGAACACCGAGGGCGCCAGCGTCGGCGCCTACGAAGGCCAGTTCATCATGGGCAACAGCCGCGGTTTCATGGGCGGCTATCCCTATTCGCGGCACAGCTTGTCGGTGGCGCCGATCGCCGGGCGCGGCAACCGCATGCAGCGCGACTTCTGGTATTCCAGCGAGCGCGATGCCACGAAATTGGCCGATCCCGAGGCAGTGGGCCGCTACGCCGCCGAACGTGCGCTGTCGCGCCTGTCGGCTCGCCGCATCCGCACGGGCAAGTTTCCGGTGCTGTTCGAGGCGCCGCTGGCGTTGGGCCTGCTGGGTGCGCTTACCCAGGCCACCAGTGGCGGCGCGCTTTATCGCCGCGCCAGCTTCCTGGTGGATTCGCTGGGCAAGCCGGTGCTGGCAGACCACATCGATATCGCCGAAGATCCTTTCGTGTACGGCGGCATGGGCAGTTCGCCGTTCGATGACGAAGGCGTGCGCACGCAGGCTCGCGATGTGGTGCAGGCAGGCGTGCTGCAAGGCTATTTCCTGTCGACTTACACCGGCCGCAAGCTGGGCATGCCGTCCACGGGCAATGCCGGCGGCTCGCACAACCTGACCATGACCTCGCGCCTGACGCAGCCGGGCGACGATTTCGCCGGCATGCTCAAGAAAATGGGCACGGGCTTTCTGGTGACCGAGCTGATCGGGCAGGGCGTGAACTACGTGACGGGCGATTACTCGCGCGGCGCGTTCGGCTACTGGGTCGAGAACGGCGAAATACAGCACGCCGTGGAAGAAGTCACCATCGCGGGCTTTCTGCCGGACATGTTCAAGCAGATCGTGGCGATCGGCAACGATACGCTCATGCGCGGCACCAAGCGTACCGGCTCGATCCTGATCGAGCGGATGTCGATTGCAGGTTCCTGATCGGCCGGGCAGGCGGGAGGTTCTCCCTGCCTGCCTGCCTCGTCACGTCCGGACAACAGCCGAGTGTCTTGACAGCATGTGCCCTTGTGTGGCTGCCTCCAGCGTGCTAAAGTCATGGGCTCTCCTTTTCGCTTTGTTGGCAGTACACGCGTATACGGGCGGTTAATAACGCCTCGAGACGAGACAAGGGATCAGGGGGCGGCGCCCGGTGCTTTATCCGGGCGGCAACATCCCAATTTTTTATCTAGGACCCATCATGAAGACCTTTGTGGCCAAGCCGCATGAAGTCACGCGTGACTGGTTTGTGATCGACGCCAAGGGCAAAGTCCTCGGTCGTGTGGCCAGCGAAGTCGCACGCCGCCTGCGTGGCAAGCACAAACCCGAATTCACGCCGCACGTTGATACTGGCGACTATATCGTCATCATCAATGCTGCCGATATCGTCGTTACCGGCGCGAAAACCACCGACAAAAAGTACTTCCGTCACACGACGTACCCGGGCGGTATCCGCGAAACGAACTTCGAAAAGCTGCAACAGCGTTTCCCCGGTCGTGCGATCCAGAAAGCGGTCAAGGGCATGTTGCCCAAGGGTCCGCTCGGCTACGCCATGATCAAGAAACTCAAGGTGTACGCGGGTGCCGAGCATCCCCACACCGCCCAGCAGCCTAAGCCGCTGGAATTCTAAGGAAACGCCATGATCGGTAACTGGAATTACGGAACCGGCCGTCGCAAGTCCTCTGTGGCGCGCGTGTTCCTCAAGAAAGGATCGGGCAAGATCATCGTCAACGGCAAGCCCGTCGACGAATTCTTCGCTCGCGAAACGGGTCGTATGATCGTTCGTCAACCCCTGGACCTCACGGGTCACCTCGAATCGTTCGACTTCAAAGTCAACGTTTGCGGCGGCGGTGAGTCGGGCCAGGCCGGCGCGATCCGTCACGGCATCACCCGTGCACTGATCGACTACGATGAGTCGCTCAAGCCTTCGTTGAAGCAAGCGGGCTTTGTGACCCGTGACGCCCGTGAAGTCGAGCGAAAGAAAGTCGGTTTGCGCAAGGCGCGCCGTCGGAAGCAGTTCAGCAAGCGCTAAACTGTTCTCTGTCAAAAAGGCCGCTATTGCGGCCTTTTTGTTTTTTGCGAAGATACAATCGTTGTTCGTACAAGGAAGCGGATCATCATGTCCCAAGTCTCTCAGCGCATCAAAGTAGGTATTGTCGGCGGCACCGGATATACGGGCGTCGAGCTGTTGCGATTGCTGTCGCAGCACCCGCACGTCGAATTGACGGCCATTACCTCGCGAAAGGAAGAGGGCATGCCGGTTTCCGAGATGTACCCCAACTTGCGCGGGCATGTGGATCTCAAGTTCACCACGCCCGAAAATGCCGCGCTCACCGATTGCGATGTCGTGTTTTTCGCGACCCCCCACGGCGTGGCGATGGCGCAGGCGCAAACGTTGTTGGACGCGGATGTGCGCATCATCGACCTCGCAGCCGATTTCCGGTTGCAGGATACGGCGGTGTTCGAGAAGTGGTACAAAATTCCGCACACCTGCCCGGAGATCCTGGCGGATTCGGTTTATGGTCTCGTCGAACTGAATCGCGAGCGGGTTGCTGCCGCGCGGGTGATCGGCAACCCCGGCTGCTACCCCACCACCGTGATCCTGGGCCTGGCGCCGCTCATCGAGGCGGGTAACGTACGCGTGGACACCCAAACGCTGGTCGCCGACTGCAAGTCAGGCGTGTCGGGCGCTGGCCGCAAGGCTGAAGTGGCCACGTTGTTCTCCGAAGCGTCGGACAATTTCAAGGCCTATGGCGTGAAGGGTCACCGCCATCATCCCGAAATCCAGGCGCAGCTCGAGAAGATCACCGGTGGCCCGGTGGGCTTCACATTCGTTCCGCACCTGGTGCCCATGATTCGCGGCATGTTCTCCACGCTCTATGCGCGGATCCTGCCCGAGGCACGCGACACTGACTTCCAGGCGCTGTTTGAAGCGCGTTATGCCAACGAGCCGTTTGTGGACGTGATGCCGGCCGGCAGCCTGCCCGAAACGCGGTCGGTCCGCGGCTCGAATACGTTGCGTATCTCGGTGGAGCGCCCCAACGGCGGCGACCTGCTCATCGTCATGGTGATCCAGGACAACCTGGTCAAGGGCGCGTCGGGTCAGGCCGTGCAAAACATGAACCTGATGTTTGGCCTGCCCGAAACGGCTGGCTTGAATCACGTTGCGCTGCTGCCGTAACGCGAATGGGGCGGTCCCCGAGGTCTTCCCGGCCTCTGTCCGCCACATTGATCGCCGCCAGGTCGGTCGGGTAGAGCCCATCGAACCCGTCGCCGGCGTTGCGCGTCGTCGTCCTGGCGTTTCCGGTCGTGCCGACCGCGGTTTGCAAGGTGCGCGCAATCCGCGCGGGAACGAACCGGTACCTTTTGCGGTCTCACGCTGATGCATTGGCCGAAGTGGGCAACCTGGGTTGTCGTGGTGCTGCTCAGTATGGCGGTGGGTGCCGGCGCGGCGCTGCTGGCCAAGCGTCCTCTGGCGCCCAGTACGACAGGGCAGGCCGGTTCGCCGCAGGAAATGGCCGGCCTCGATGCCAAGATTTGGGAGCGCGAGGCGGCGATTCAAGCGATGCAGACGCGTCTGGACGTGGCCGATGGCGAGGTGGCCTTGGAGCGCAGTGCGCGCCTCGAGCTCGAGCGGCAATTGGCTGCCGTGCAGAATGACGTCGGCCGCGTGCGCGAGCAATTGGCGTTTTACGAGCAGTTGTTGCCGGCCGGACCTGAAGGGTCGGTGGCCGTGCGCGGCGCTGAGTTCCAGAAGTTGCCGAATGGCTTGGGATATCGCGTACTCGTCATGCGCAACGGCAAAGCGGCCGACACGCCGTTCGTCGGTCGATTGCAGATCACCGCCTCGGGACGCGAGTCGGGTCGCGATCAAATCAAGACGGTTACCCTGGCGCCATTGCGTGATACCAGCGGCTCGCTGGCTGCCAAGGTGCTCGACATGGCCAAGCCGGCCTCCGGTCCAACAGGGGACGATACGCTGGCGTTGAAATTCGAGCAGTATCAACGCCTCGAAGGCGTGTTGGCTTTACCCGACGGTTTCACCCCTGAGGCGGCGGTTGTGAGCGTCCTGGAGGGAAAGACAGTGCGCGCTTCGCAGTCTGTTGAATTGAGATTTTGAATCCCGGGATGCACTGGGCTATAGTGAACACATCAGGGCGCTTTGCGTCCGACCGGATATTGGCCGTCTCGGCCAGGAGTGACCATCATGAATGCTTTGACCGAAACCGTTGACCTGCAAGCTGCTCCCCCCGCGCCGCTCGTCTTTACCGACGCTGCTGCCGCGAAGGTTAAAGAGCTGCTGTTGGAAGAGGGTAACCCCGATCTGAAATTGCGCGTGTTCGTCCAGGGTGGAGGCTGTTCCGGCTTTCAGTATGGCTTCACGTTCGATGAAGTGATCAATGACGACGACACGGCGCTCGACAAGGAAGGCGTGCAACTGCTCGTCGATCCGATGAGCTTTCAGTACCTCGTGGGCGCTGAGATCGATTACAAAGAAGACCTGGAAGGCGCTCAGTTCGTCATCCGCAATCCGAACGCATCGACCACCTGCGGCTGCGGTTCGTCGTTTTCGGTGTAAAGCACAGCGCTAGTCGAGTCTCGTTGTCGAGACCGGCTGGTGCCGAGATCAAAAACCCTCGCTGGCGCGAGGGTTTTTTTTTAAAGCGGACTATGGCGTGCGATGTTTATCCTGGATAGAACGCGCCAAGCACCCGGGGTCCACGCGTCCCGGTGACCTCAGGTACGCCCGCCGGAATCCGCGCGCAATGCGCGTAAGCCAACCAGGCAAATGCCATGGCCTCGGCGTCTTGCGCTGCCACCCCAGCCGAATCGGTCAGGGCGATCGGCCGGTTCAGACGTGTGCCGAGAGCCCGCATCAGTGCGCCATTGCGGCTGCCGCCGCCACAAACGAGCACGTCTTCCACATCGGGTGCCTGTTGCGTAATGGCTTGGGCGACGGTCGCTGCGGTGAGCTGCAACAGCGTGGCCTGAATGTCTTCGCGCCAGGTGGTGCGTTCGGCGTAGCCTTGCGGAATGCGCCGATCGAGCCATTCGGCGTTGAAATGATCGCGTCCGGTCGATTTCGGGGGCGGTGCCGCGAGCCACGCGTCGCTTGCGATCCACTCGGCGAGCAGGGTGTCATCGCAGGTGCCTGTGCTGCCCCAGGCGCCATCGGCATCGAACGGATGGCCCGTATGCCGCAGGCACCAGAGATCCAGCAATGCATTGGCGGGCCCGGTATCGAAGCCGGTAGGAGGCTGATTAGGGCGCAGTGCGGTCACATTGGCGATGCCGCCCAGGTTGAGCACGGCACGCGGTCGATCGGTGCTGAAAACGGCATGATGAAAGATCGGCGCGAGCGGCGCGCCTTGCCCGCCGGCCGCCACATCGCGCGAGCGAAAATCGGCCACAACCGCAATCTGCGTGAGTTCGGCAAGCAAGGCCGGCGCATTCAATTGCAGCGTGTAGCCCTGGTGTGGGCGATGCCGTACCGTCTGCCCATGCGCGCCAATGGCGAGGATATCGGCCGCCGCGATCTGCGTGCGATCGAGCAACTGGGCAACAGTGTCCGCATAGCACCCCACCAGCGCATTCGCGGCGAGCGCTGCGCGATGCAGTTCGTCCGGTCCGGATTCGTTCAATGCAAGCAATTGAAGCCGCAGGTCGGGCGGCATGTCGACACTGGCCCGGGCCAATTGATGCGGATGCAGACCGCCATCGGGCGCTGCGCGCATTTGCATCAGCGCGCCATCGATTCCGTCGACACTGGTGCCTGACATGAGGCCAATGAAATAGGTGCCGTCGAAGCTTGTCATGAAGGGTGCCGCAAAGTGAAAAACGTTGAATGAAACGCTGAGGCTTGAACGAGGTGGGTTTTTGGCCAGCCGCGAATCGGATCAAATGAAAAAGGAGGCACGAGGCCTCCTGATGTTTGCGGTCGACTGCGACGTCGCGGCATGCGCGACCGACGTGTTCAGCGCGCCGCGACGTTGGTCAACGAATCCGGGCTGATGGTTTGCAGTTGCGCCAACATGCCGATCTGCTGCTTGTACGGATCGACGGCCTGGTTGAAGGCTTGCACTTCCTTGGCATCGAGCGTGCGTGCGATGGGCAGGTCGGCCGCCAACGGATCGATTGGCTGTCCATCGACGCGGAATTCGTAGTGCAGGTGCGGGCCGGTCGCCCAGCCGGTGGAGCCCACGTAGCCGATCAACTGGCCCTGCGACACTTTCGTGCCTTTGCGCATCCCTTCGGCCAGGCGGCTCTGGTGAGCATAGGCCGTGGTGTATTTGTCGGAATGCTTGATGACGATGATATTGCCGTAGCCGCTTTGCGTACCGGCGAATTCGATCGTGCCGTCAGCCACGGAGTGAATCGGTGTGCCCGTGGGCGCGGCGTAGTCCACGCCCTTGTGGCCCATCCAGCGGCCATGAATCGGGTGCATGCGGCCGCCGAACGTCGAGCTGATCCGCGTGAACTTGAGAGCGGTCTTCAGAAACGTGCCGCGCAGGTTCGTGCCATCGAAGTCGTAATAGGCACCCTGGCCATTGCCATTGGCGCTGAACCAGACGGCGTTGTACGTTTTGCCCTGATTGATGAACTCGACGGCCATCACGCGTCCCGCGCCGGCGTAGCGGCCATCGTGGGAGCGGGTTTCGTACACCACGCGAAATTGATCGCCCTGGCGCAGGTCGCGCAGAAAGTCGACCTTGCCGGCGAGAATATCAGCCATCTGCAGCGTGATCGAGTCGGGAATGCCGGCCGCGTCGGTGGCGCCAAAGAGCGACGACTTGATCGTGCCCACGGCCACGCGTGTCTGGCGGTCGGTATTCTCGACCAGTTCGTCTGCAGCGTAGCCGGTGCCGTCAGGCACGACGTGCAGCATCTTGGTCACGACCTGACCTTCGCTGTCGTTGCCGGGCGTGTGGATGTAGCGCAGCCAGACCAGCTTGCCTTCGGCATCGGTGGCGGCCTGGACCGAGCGGCCGGGATAGAGTTTGTAGATGCTGCGCGCGCTCGCGTCGTGCGTCAGAAAGGTTTGCAGGCCGGGCTCATCCAGCTCGAGACGCTGGAGCACGGCCGCGAGCGTATCGCCCGAGCGGATACGCGTTTCGTTGATGTAAGGCGTATCCACGCTGGCGCTGACCGACATGGCTTCTGCGGTCATGGGCAGAATGCTCTGCACGACGCTTGCCGGCGGAAGCGCGGTACGATCCGGCTGGCTGACCATGCCGATCGCCGCAGCGCCTGCAAACAGGCCGATGGCGGAAACAACGAGCGTGCGGCGAAACCAACCTACGCGGGGCGAGGTGGGTGCAACAGCGGCACTACTGGTGGGGACGGCGAGCGAGGGGGAGGTGGCGCGGGGAGTGCGATCGGGAAGATCTGAAAATCCACGAGTCATCGTGTGGGAACCCTTGATGATGAAACGTGGAACGGATCACCGGGGCCAAAACGCCACACCGCTTGCGCGGGGCACATCGGCCGCACCGGATCACGGAGATCCACGCTTACGAAAAAAAGGAAGCTAGACGCTACGGAATCGGTGCAACCGATAGAGTTGCTATGATTCGGGCTGTATCCTAACGCATCTGTGTTGAAAATTCGACAAAAATCGTAATTTTTACACCTTGCTGGTGTCTTCTCCCTGTAAAAGCCCGAACCATGACGCAGTCAGAATTTTCAATTTCGCCCGAAGTCGAGGCCGATCTCCGTATCGTTCGCCGTGGATGCGACGAGTTGCTCGTCGAGTCGGAATTCGCCAGAAAACTGGCGAAGAGCCGCCAGACGGGCAAACCACTGCGCATCAAGCTGGGCCTGGATCCAACGGCGCCGGACATCCACCTCGGCCACACCGTGGTATTGAACAAGATGCGTCAGTTGCAGGATCTCGGCCACACCGTGATCTTCCTGATCGGCGATTTCACCTCCATGATCGGGGATCCGAGCGGACGCAATTCGACGCGCCCGCCGCTGACGCGCGAGCAGATCGCCGAGAATGCCAAAACGTATTACGCCCAGGCCAGCCAGGTGCTGGATCCCGCGCGCACCGAGATTCGCTACAACTCAGAGTGGTGCGACGACCTGGGCGCTCGCGGGCTGATTCAGCTTGCCTCGCGCTACACCGTGGCGCGCATGATGGAGCGCGACGATTTCACCAAGCGCTTCAAGGGTGGCGTGCCCATTTCGGTGCACGAATTCCTGTATCCGCTGCTGCAGGGTTATGACTCGGTCGCCCTGAAGGCGGATCTCGAACTGGGCGGCACCGACCAGAAGTTCAATCTGCTGGTGGGCCGCGAACTGCAGAAGGAGTATGGGCAGTCGCCCCAGTGCATTTTGACGATGCCTTTGCTGGTGGGATTGGACGGCGTCGAGAAAATGTCCAAGTCCAAGGGTAACTATATTGGTATCTCGGAAACTCCGGATTCGATGTTCGGCAAGCTGATGTCGATTTCCGACACGCTGATGTGGTCGTATTTCGAACTGCTGTCGTTCCGCAGTCTGGACGATATCGCTGCGCTGAAAGCCGAGATCGATGGCGGACGCAATCCGCGCGATGCGAAGGTGATGCTGGCGCAGGAAATCATCGCGCGTTTTCATTCGCAAGCGGCGGCGGACGCGGCTTTGGCCACGTTCGAGGCGCGCTTTCGCGACGGCGCGATCCCTGACGACATTCCTGAAGTGACCGTACAGGGCGCGCCGATCGGCATTTTGAAGCTGCTGCGTGAGGCCGGTCTGGTGGCGTCGGGTTCCGAGGCGCAACGCAATATCGAGCAGGGCGGCGTGCGTTTGGACGGTACCCGGATCGAAGACAAATCGTTGCAAATCGACGGTGGCGTCTACGTGCTGCAAGTGGGGAAACGCAAGTTCGCGCGTGTTACCGTGGTGGGGTGATAGTAGGTAGAAATTCAATTTCTGCAGGAGACCCGCATGCAACTCACGAGCTTGTCTTTCACGGATAACGAAGCGATTCCCGAGCGCTATGCGTTCGCAAAGATCGACCCGGATACGCATGTCGTACTGGCGGATAACTACAACCCGCAGTTCTCGTGGGACGACGTCCCCGAGGGTACGTTGTCGTTCGCATTGATTTGCCACGACCCGGATGTGCCGAGCAAGCCCGACGACGTCAACGTCGAAGGCCGCACGGTGCCGGCCGATCTTCCCCGCGTGGATTTTTTCCATTGGGTGCTGGTCGACCTGAACCCGGCGTTGCGGGACATCGACGAGGGCACGTTCTCCAACAGCATCACGCCGCGCGGCAAAGGAGGGCCGCTGGCGCCGATGGATGCGCGCCAGGGGCTCAATAGCTACACGAAGTGGTTTGCCGCCGATCGCGATATGAATGGCGAGTATTTCGGCTATGACGGGCCGTGCCCGCCGTGGAATGATGAGGTGCCGCACCGGTACATCTTCACCCTGTATGCACTGAATGTGGCGTCGCTCAAGCTCGATGGCTCTTTCACGGGTGAAGACGCGCTGCGGGCGATGCAGGGCAAGGTGCTGGCGCATGCCTCGGTGCGTGGCACGTATTCGCTCAATCCCAATCTGGCACCCAAGCAGATCGGCGCTACGTCTACCTGATTCCGGTGCGATGGCGTGGGGGTATGAAAGCGGCTCATTTCAACATGAGCCGCTTTTTCGTCAGGAAAGGCCAGGCGTAAAAAAGTGGCCAAACAACGACCACCGTCAGGGTTTTACCTCGGATGCGGGAGGCTGCCGGGGTAAACTACATGGCTTCGAATTCAAGTCACCGCTTCAGGAACCGTCATGTTTGACCGCACCCGCACCATCGATCAGGTGGACCCCGACGTCTGGGCAGCCATCCAGAAAGAAGACGTCCGCCAGGAACAGCACATCGAGCTCATCGCTTCGGAAAACTACGCCAGCCCCGCCGTCATGCAGGCGCAGGGCACGCAGTTGACCAACAAATACGCCGAGGGTTATCCGGGCAAGCGGTACTACGGCGGTTGCGAATACGTTGATGTCATCGAGCAACTCGCGATCGATCGCCTGAAGGAGATCTTCGGTGCCGAAGCGGCCAACGTGCAGCCGAATTCGGGCTCGCAAGCCAACCAGGGCGTGTACCAGGCGGTGCTCAAGCCTGGCGATACGGTGCTGGGCATGAGCCTGGCCGAAGGCGGTCACCTGACGCACGGCGCGTCGGTCAACCAGTCCGGCAAGCTCTACAACTTCCTGCAGTACGGTCTGGACGCCAACGAAGTGCTCGACTACGAGCGCCTTGAGCAACTGGCACGCGAAAGCAAGCCCAAGCTGATCGTGGCCGGTGCCTCCGCTTACTCGCTGCACATCGATTTCGAGCGCATGGCCCGCATCGCCCGTGAAAACGGCGCCTTGTTCATGGTCGACATCGCCCACTACGCCGGGCTGGTGGCGGGCGGCGCTTATCCCAACCCGGTGCCGCATGCTGACTTTGTTACCTCGACCACGCACAAGTCGCTGCGCGGTCCGCGCGGCGGCGTGATCATGATGAAGGCCGAGCACGAGAAGATCGTCAATTCGGCCATCTTCCCCGGCATTCAGGGCGGCCCGCTGATGCACGTCATCGCCGGCAAGGCCGTGGCGTTCAAGGAAGCGTTGGCGCCCGAGTTCAAGGACTACGCGCAGCAAGTCGTCAAGAACGCCAAGGTGCTGGCCGATACATTGGTCGAGCGCGGTTTGCGGATCGTGTCGGGCCGCACCGAAAGCCACGTGATGCTGGTCGATCTGCGTGCCAAGGGCATCACCGGCAAGGAAGCCGAGGCTGTGCTGGGCGCCGCTCACATCACCGTCAACAAGAACGCCATCCCGAACGATCCGGAAAAGCCTTTTGTCACCAGCGGCGTTCGTCTGGGTACGCCGGCCATGACCACGCGCGGCTTCAAGGAAGCGGAATCGAAAGAAACCGCACACCTGATTGCCGATGTGTTGGACAATCCGCGGGACGAAGCCAATATCGCCGCCGTTCGCGAGCGCGTTAACGCGCTGACGGCACGTCTGCCGGTTTACGGCTGATCGCTGCGTGCAACGGTAGTACACGGGCGCAGGCGATTCAACGGGGAAATCCATGAAGTGTCCGTTCTGCGCCCATCCCGACACCCAGGTTATCGATAGCCGGGTGCCGGACGAGGGCGACACGATCCGCCGTCGGCGGCGCTGCTTGTCCTGTGACAAGCGGTTCACCACCTACGAGCGGATCGAATTGACCATGCCTGCCGTGGTCAAACGCAATGGCAGCCGCAGCGAATACAGCTCGGCCAAGTTGCGGGACAGCCTGGCGCTGGCGCTGCGCAAGCGCCCGGTCTCCACCGAACAAGTCGATAACGCTGTCTTTCGCATTGAAGAGCAACTGCTGACCAGCGGGCTGCGGGAAGTGCCGTCCGCGCAAGTGGGCGAGCTCGTCATGCAGGAACTCAAGCGCTTGGACAAGGTGGCGTACGTGCGGTTTGCGTCGGTCTATAAAAGCTTCGAAGACATCGGCGAGTTCGTCGACGCCATTCGCGAGATGCAGGGCCCGCGCTTGCCGGGCACGCCGCGCCCGCCGCGCTAAGCCCATGTCGGCGTCCTCATCGATCACCGATCACGACCTACGCTGGATGCAGCGCGCGCTTGCGCTGGCCGAGAGCGTGCTGTTTTCCACGTCCCCCAATCCCCGTGTTGGATGCGTCATCGTGCATGGCGATCATGTGCTGGGCGAAGGCGCGACGCAACCGCCCGGCTCGGCCCACGCCGAAGTGATGGCGTTGCGCGATGCCGCCGCACGCGGCCATGATGTGGCGGGTGCCACCGTATATGTGACATTGGAGCCCTGCAGCCACTTCGGCCGCACGCCGCCCTGCGTAGATGCATTGCTCGCCGCACGGCCCTCGCGGGTGGTCATTGCCATGGGCGATCCCAATCCGCTGGTCAATGGGGTAGGCGTGCACAAGCTGCGCGACGCCGGTATCGCCGTAACCACGGGCGTGCAGACTGAGGCGGCCCTGGCGCTGAACGCCGGGTTCATTGCGCGCATGGTGCGCGGCACGCCGTGGGCGTGGCTGAAAATGGCGGCATCGCTGGATGGCCGCAGCGCCCTGCACAACGGCATGTCGCAATGGATTACCGGGCCGCAGGCACGCGCGGACGGCCATCACTGGCGCGCCCGCAGCGATGTGGTGCTGACCGGGATGGGCACGGTGCTGAAGGACGATCCCCAACTGAACGTGCGCGGGATCGAGACGCCGCGCGTGCCGCGCAAGGCCGTAGTGGATGGCCGTTTCGACATATCCGAGAAGGCGCGTCTGTTCGACGATGGCGAAACCTGGATATTTACCGCCCGCGATGACGCGGCCAAGGCGCAGCGCTTGGCCGAACGCGGCGCGCGCGTGATCGTGCTGCCGATGGCAGATCGGCCGGACCGCGTGGATCTGCCGGCCATGATGCGTTGGATGGGCGAGCAGGACGTCAATGAAGTCCATGTCGAGGCGGGCGCCGGCCTGGGCGGCGCGCTGCTCTCGGCGGGCTGCGTCGACGAACTGCTGGTGTATCTGGCACCCATGCTGCTTGGCGATGCCGCCGGTATCGTAAAGATGCCGCTGTTAGAACATCTGGATGGGGCGCAACGGTTTGCGTTCATCGATACGCAATTCGTTGGCCCCGACGTACGATTGCGTGCTCGGCGCGAAGCGGCGTGGCAGGCGCTGCTCGCGCGCGTGCAGGGTGAGGCCCGTTAGAATCGGGAGGCTAAAAGCGTTCCAGTCTGGCGAGTAGTGGGTTGAGCGCCGCGGCTTGAAATTCGAGAACGAGCCTGTTGATGGCGCGAGTGAACGCGCCAGAGATGAGTGGGATAATGGATCGGCGGCACGAGACAGCCGTTGGAGAGCACATGTTTACTGGAATCGTGGCGGCGGTAGGCCGCATTGTGTCGACCGAACCCCTGGTGGCGGGCGATGAAGACGCCGGGTTGCGTTTGCGTATCGACGCAGGCGGGCTGGGGCTCTCGGACGTGGCCATTGGCGATTCGATCGCCATGCAGGGCGCGTGCATGACGGTGGTGGTGCTTGACGAAGGGCACTTCGAAGTCGACGTATCGCGCGAAAGTTTGAATCTCACGGTCGGCCTCTCCGCACCCGGCGAAGTCAATCTGGAAAAGTCGCTGCGCATGGGCGATCCGCTGGGCGGTCACCTGGTATCCGGCCACGTGGACGGCATGGGCGATGTGCTGCGCTTTGACGCGGTCGGCGAGTCGCGCGAGCTCGTGATCCGCGTGCCGGAGTCGCTTGCGAAGTTCCTGGCTTATAAGGGGTCGGTGACCGTGAATGGCATCAGCCTTACCGTCAATCGCGTGGAAGATACGCCGGATGGGTGCGAGATCAGCATCAACATCATTCCGCACACGCAGGAAGTCACCACGCTGCGCCATGTGCGGCCCGGCGATCGCGTCAATCTCGAGATCGACACGATCGCCCGGTATGTCGAACGCATGATGAGTGCGGGCGCTGCCGACGGCGATTCCCGCTCGGTGGCGTGGCTCTGACGGTGATTTGCGTTCGGCGGCATGGCTCTGACGGACTTCGCCGCAATCTGCTAGAATCGCGGGCTGATGTTTTGATGGACAGATTCTGACGCGCCGTGGCGCCTGTCGTACTTTCCGATAAGCATCATCGATCGAAGCGGCTGCGGCGAGGTTGTCGTAGGCGCAGTCAAAGATCAGGACAGGTGGCCGAGCGGTTGAAGGCGCACGCCTGGAAAGCGTGTATACGTGCAAACGTATCGGGGGTTCGAATCCCCCTCTGTCCGCCAAGAATCGAAAGGGCATTGCCTTGCAGTGCTTTAAAACCCGCATCGGCGCAAGCTGTGCGGGTTTTTTCATGCCGGTTCGCGCGCCGCCGCGGGCCAGATGCCAGCGCGCGCGGATGACTGGCGTGCCGTCCTTTTGATCAGGGCCCGCACGGCTAACCGCGCCCGAGTTTCGGCATCGCCCGCACGTAGATCAGCTGACTCAACAGTTCCACCAGTGTTTGCGTCACGATCACCACCGGCAGGATCGGCATCGCGCCGGGCACAGCGAGGGCGAGCGGCAGCACCACAAGCGAATTGCGCGTGCCGGCACTGAAGGCCACGGCGCGCGCCGCCGGGCTGTCGAGGTTGCAGCGCCTGGCGATCAGCCATCCCGTCGCGGGGGCCAGGATGGCGAAAACCACATAGATCGGAATGACGCGCACGGCCGCGGCGATCGCCGAGCCGAGTTGCGGCATCACCGCTGCGATCACGATAAACAACACCAGCGCGGTGGCCGGCACCGGCAACAGGCCGAGCCCGTTGGCGACACGCGTGCCGAGCGAGGTCTTGCCCGCCCAGTATTGCGTGAGTGCAGCGAGGATCGAGGGTAGGGCGATCAGCCATACGAACGCGTGGATGAAGGGGCCGGGTTTGACGAGACTCGCTGCGTCTTCGCCGAGAAACAGCCGCAGATACGCAGGCAGCACCAGCATCTGGACGATCAGCAGGCTGGGCGTGGCCGCGAGCAGCAGCCGCGCGTCGGCGCGGCCGAGATGGGCGAACGTGACGACGTAATCGATGCAGGGCGTCAACAGCACGAACAGCACGCCCAGGCGGATCATCGGATCGTGTGGCGCCATCTGCAGCAAGGCTGCGACCAGCACGGGAATCACGACGAAATTGGCGACGAGCAAGGCGCCCAAGAAACGCATGTTGCTCAAGGCGTGGCGAAGCTGGGCGATGGGCACTTGCAGGAAGGTCACATACAGCATCAGCGCCAACGCGGGGTTGATGGCGGCTTCCAATCGGCCCGTGCGCGGCGCGAGCCAAGCCGTGATCGCTGCCGCAACGATCGCGCAGAAATAGAGGGCGATCTGCCGGTGTTCGAGAAAGTCTCGCGCGCGTCCCATCACTGTTTCCCAGTTGGCGTGTTGCCACGTGGGGCATTGTAGGTTGGGACGACGGCGCGCCTCCCCTGCGGCCGCCACACCGGTACGCTTCAGCCTACGGTGCTGCCGTCAAGCCATTCGCCGCACGGCGTTCATCATCCGTCGCAAGGGCCCCGTGATCTTCCAACTGGTCGACATTCGCATGGCAAGCACCGTTTCGTTCAGACGTCGGATATCGTCGTGCAGACGTTGACGCTCTTCGTTCGCGGCCGCCAGTGCCGAGGCTTGTGACTGCTGCTCGCCCAGCCGTGCGGTGAGCGCCTGATTGATGTCTTCAATGCGTTGTGCCGAGTGCGCGGCGATGTTGCGCAATTGCTCGAGGGTAATGTCGATGTCGGAGGGCGGTGGGGGGATCGGCGCCGCGGGTTCGACGTGCGGCGCAGGCACGTCAGCCTGAGCAGCCTTGAGGCGCGCGGCGGCACCCTGCGTGGACGTTTCTGCTGCTTCATCCAGGATGCGATGCAGCAGCTCGTTTCGAAGTGCCTCGTAGTTGGCAGGTCGCAGCGCAGCAGGATCCGTGGCCACGCGGAGGTGCGCGAAGAAATCGACCCCTGGGGAGTCGGACATCTCCACGATTTCGAAGTCGATGAGCCCGAGATAAGCACAGTCTCGCACCAGGAGTTCGAACGAAGACGGCGTGAAAACCGAGCAATGGGCGTCCTCGTATTCGAGGTCGTTCGAGGCCACGTTGGCCGCCCATTCCTTGAAGTGACGCTCGAAGGTCATGGCGGGCGTAACGGCGGCAGGCGGTGCACCACGAAAAAAACTGCCGTAAGGAACGCCGTGGTGATCGTAACTTGCCCGCACCCATTTCTCGTCGAAGGTCTGCGTCAGGGTGGGTTGATTGCGATCGGCGAAGTAGGCCTCGAGCCAGGCGGAAAGCGGTGTGGCAGGCCGAAAGTAGTCGTAGCAAGCGCGACGGTCGGGGATGGCCATCGAGAGCATGCCGCCCGGTTTGAGTACTTTGGCGCAACCCTGGAGAAATCGGATGGGGTTGGGCAGATGTTCAAAATTGTGCGACGACACCAGATAATCGAATTGCCCGAGCTTGCCGTGTTGCTCGACAACCTTATCGATATGCGTGGATGAGCCCAGCAAATCCACTTCTTCCAGTAACTCGCACTGCTCGTCGGAAATCCCGACATTCTCCTTGGCCATTTTCTTTAGCGTGGCCAAATCGAATACGTCCATCACCAGACAGTTATAACCCTCGCGCTTCGGTGTGAGCGGCGAATGGAATGGCCCGATCTCGATGCCATGCTTCTCTTTCGTGATGTACTTCAGAATGACGTCGCGACGATCCATGCAACTCTCCCGTAATCGGTGAAGGTACTCACGCTTACCGGCCCGGAGACGTTGGTCTTATGGTGGCGACGGCATGTTGCGCTTGATCGGTCACTGCAATCACGCACTGTAAAGGAGTCGGCACCGCTACGCCAGACTTGAGCGCTTCTCGGAGGCGGCCGCTAGCATTTGGAGGGCACTGGAAGGCGTAGACGGAGAATGATCGCCGTCCGGGTGACAGACGAGGAGGGGGAGGCGGCATCAAGCCTTTCCGAAAGCAGTTTGCTTGAGTGGGGTTGGCCGATCTTTGGATCTTGGTGCCGACTCGATAAGGCGCAGCAGCCTGGCCCGGGCGTTGCCGGCGCTGCTACGCCTCGCCGGGCTTCAACTATCGCGCTTGGCTTGCGCGCGCCGCGTCTGTCCGCGCTGATGCGCGCCGATGCTCAAATCGCGCGAGCTCTGGCCCGCGGCACCCTTGCCGATGGCCCGAGCCTGGCCGCTTACCTTGCCTTTTTGCGTGGCGACGTCGAGCGGGTTTGTCGCCGGCGCTTTAGCCGACTTCGATGGTGCTTTTTTGGCCGACGTTTTCTTGGCGACCGCCTTTTTTGCGGCCAACAGCGTCGACGGTGTGGTCTTCGCGCCGGATTTTTTCACTGCCGTTTTCGCGGTTGTCTTCTTCGATGCGCGCTTGGCGGACGTGGCGGACTTCTTTGCCGCCGCACTGCCAGCGGCTTTGGTCGCCTTGGTCGTTGCCGACTTCGCAGCCGACGTCGTTGCCGATTTGGCGGTCGCAGTGCGCTTGGCAGCAGACGTGCGACCGCTCTTCTTCGCAGCGGTGCCCGACTTGGCGCGGCTCGTCGTCTTCGAGGTGGCGCTGCGGGCCGATTTCGCGGCTGCGGATTCAAGCTTGGCGAAATCGCGATCTTCTTCCCGTTCGATTTGCGCGAGACGCGTTTCAAAACGCACGACGGATTCGGCGAGGATTTCTTCTTTTTGTTGGGTGCGCAGGTTGGCAGTGTCTTGCGTGCCGGACTTCGATCCGGATTTGCCGCGCAGTGCCACGCGCTGGCGGCGGTGCAGGTCGCGATATTTGTCGCGCAGCTTGCGGCTGCGTTCCAGCTTGCTGCGCAATTGCGATTTGCTGAGTGACTTGATTTCTGTCGTGCGGCCTGCATCGAATAGCGCGAGCTCAGGTGCCGTCAGGAGTTTTTGTGCTTGTGTACGTTGGTATGGCATCAAGTACCTCCAGTATTTTAGTGATCGGTGCTCCGTCTCAGCAATTAGCCTGCCTGTTTGTAACGTGCATGGATGAGGACGGCCAATTCGATTTTGGAAAATTTGGCAGTGCCGACTAAATATTGTCGAGTTCGTGTCGTTATCGGTGATGAGTCCGCATTTGCAGAGCGGCCTATTCCACGCGCGTAAACGTGCCCGCCGTGCCCTCTGTGCTTTCGTCGTGTCTCATGATTCTGTCGCCCGCGCCGTTCCTCTTTCTGCGAGTTTTGCTCGCCGTCGTGTTGCTATGCCAGGCGTCGGGGGCGATGGGCGCAGAGTCGCCGATAGGCGGCAAGCTGCTGCTGACAGGCGGGGTGTCGCAGATCGAGGGCGCAGCGGGCGGCGGGTTAACGCCTTGGGCGGTGATCGGTGGCTACGGCACGCGGGAGCAGTTCGGGGTGAACGTGCACACGACTTTCGTGCGTACGCAGGATTATTCGTTGGCGGCTTATGGTTTGGCCCTGGGCTTGGCCGACCGCGTGGAATTGTCGTTGAGCCGTCAGCGTTTCGATACGCGCGATGCCGGCACCGCACTTGGGCTAGGGCGCGGCTATGCCTTCAATCAAAACATCGCAGGCGCCAAAGTACGCGTGCTCGGCGATGCCGTGCTCGATGCCGATACGTGGATGCCGCAAGTGGCTGTCGGCATGCAATACAAGCACAACGAACAGGGGGCGGTGCTGGATGCGATCGGGGCGCGTGGCGATTCGGGTATTGATTATTACGTGTCGGCCACGAAGCTTCTGTTGGCGCAAAGCATGTTGCTCAACGGCACTGTGCGCATGACGCGCGCCAATCAGTTCGGCTTGTTGGGATTTGGCGGCGATCTGAACAATCACTATCAACCGCAGTTCGAGGGGTCAGCCGCTTACTTGTTTTCGCGGCGCGTGGCAGTGGGGGTGGAGTATCGCCAGAAACCCAACAATCTGGGTTTCGCGCGCGAGCAGAACGCGTATGACGCCTTTATCGCCTGGGCGCCGTCCAAGCATGTGTCGTTCACATTGGCCTGGTTGTCGCTGGGCGACATCGCGACGATCGGCAATCAACGCGGTGTGTACCTTTCCGCGCAAGCGGGCTTTTGAGGCAGACGGCAGATGGATACGACTTTGGCGCGTTGGATAGCAGGCGGCTCGAATGCCGCCAGCGCTGCATGGCACGCGCTGCGCAATAGCGCCACCGTTGTGGCCGTTGCCTGCACGGTGCTGATGACCACCGCACCGGCGCACGCGGACGACGCGGTGTATCGCGCCTTCGGCGGGGCGGACGGCATCCAGCGGGTGGTGAACGATTTCGTGGCGGACGTGCATGTGGATCCGCGCACGCAAGCGTATTTTGCCAAGGCATCCGACAAGCGCTTGCGCGTCATGCTGGCCAAACAGTTCTGCAGTGTGACGGGTGGGCCGTGTACGTATGACGGCAGCTCGATGAAAGCGGTGCATAGCAATCTCAAGATCGATCGCGCAGCGTTCAACGCCGTGGTGGAGGTGCTGCAGGGCGCGATGGAAAAAAACGGCGTGCCGTTTCGGGCGCAAAACCGATTGCTGGCCAAGCTGGCCCCGATGTATCGCGATATCGAGACGCGATAGGTCGATCTGCCAGTGATTTTCAAGGGAATGACGATGGCGGTACCTGGTTTTCTGCAGCGTGCGGTTCTTTGCGCGGCGGCGATCGCCGTGGCGCTGTTGCTCAGTCCTGGCGCCGCATCGGCCGCGACGTCAACGGGTACGGCGGCGTCGCCGCCCGCTGCGACGATCACGGTGCCCGTTACCGATACGAGCGGCGCGCCGCTGGTCAATGCGGTGGTGTACGCGACGCCGAAGCTGGGCGGCGTTCCCGCGCCCAAGCCCTCGGCCATGACGATCGATCAGGTCGATCGCGAGTTCGTGCCCCTGGTGTCGGTGGCGCAGGTGGGCGTTGCCGTATCGTTTCCCAACACCGACGATGTCGAGCACGATGTGTATTCGTTCTCGCCCGCCAAGCGATTTCAGTTGCCGTTGTATTCGGGCACGCCCTCGCATCCGGTGGTATTCGACAAGCCGGGCCTGGTCGTGTTGGGCTGCAATATTCACGACTCGATGGTGGCATTCGTCCTGGTGGTGGAGACGCCTTACTTTGCCAGGACCGGTGCCGATGGCGTGGCGACATTGGCGGGGTTGCCGGTCGGCGAGTATGTGTTGACCGCCTGGCATCCCGGGTTGCGCGACGCGCAGCGTCTGCCGACGCAGGCCTTGCCTGCAGGCGTGCATTCGGTCCCGACGTTCGCGTTGGCGGTCGACGTTCATTAGGGACCCGCGTCCGTGTTCACGCCTCGCACCTTGAGCTTACGCACCAGCATTGCACTCGCTTTCAGCGGGTTGTTGCTGGTGATTCAGGTGGTGGCGTTCGGCTCGATCTCGGCGATCATTGCCAACAACGCGCGGCGCAATGTGGACGAGCAATTGGCGGTGGCGCAGAACGTGGTCGAGCAGATCATCCGGTCGCGCCGCGAACGGCTTGGGCAGGCGGCCAATGTGCTGGCGGCCGACTTCGGTTTTCGCGAGGCCGCGGCCACGCGCGATCGTGCGACGATCGTGTCGGCGCTGCGCAATCACGGCGATCGGATCGGCGCCGAGGTACTGTTGCTGATCGGTCTGGAGGGCCAGTTGATCGCCGATACCCGCGCCGAGCCGCACGCGCTCAATGCGGCGACCTACCAGGCCCTGATCGGCGAGGCCAAACGCCAGGGCGCAGCCACGGCGATCGGCATGATCGACGAGCGCATTTACGAACTGGTGGCCGTGCCCGTGCGTGCGCCACTCACCATCGCGTGGGTGGTGATGGGATTCGAGATCGACGAGCGGCTGACCGATAGCATGCGCAGGATCGCGTCGCTGGACGTGTCGTTTCTCGCGCGTACGCCTGAAGGCGACTGGCGAGTGATGGCGTCGTCGTTATCGCCCGGCATGGCCCAGGGATTGTTGCCTGCCATCGCGCGCGATACGGCTTCCCCCAAGGAGGCGACCACGATCACGATCGACGATCAGGCGTTCGCCTATCGTCGCGTACGCGCTGCGCCCCATGACGATTCGATCCTGATTGTGTTGCAGCACTCGCTCGATGCGGCCATGGCGCCATTTCACCGCTTGCAATCGATGCTCGCCTTGCTGACCGTGGCAGGCGTATTGATTTCGATCTTCGTGAGTATGCTGATCGCGCGCAAGGTGACGCGGCCGGTAAGCAAGCTCATCGATTTCGCGCGGCGCATCAGTAGCGGGGAGTATCCCAAACCGATACACATCCAGGAAAACAACGAGATTCGCGAACTGGCGCACGCCTTCAATCACATGCGTGGCGCATTGCTTGACCGTGAGACGCGCATCACCGCATTGGCGTACCAGGATGTGCTGACGGGATTGCCCAACCGCGCGCGCTTCAACGATCGTGTGCAGCAGGCCATCGCAGCCGCGTGCGAGAACGACACCACGTTGGCCATCATGATGATGGATCTGGATCGCTTCAAGTACGTCAACGACACCCTCGGGCATCACATCGGCGATCTGCTGCTGGTGGAGGTGAGCCGGCGGTTGAAGGCAGCGTTGCGCCATGAGTACGATACCGTGGCGCGTCTGGGCGGCGACGAGTTTGCTGTGTTGTTGCCCGGGGGCGACGTGGCCACGGCCACAGCCGTCGCCGTGCGCATGACCGAAGCCCTGCAGCGGCCGATCACGGTGGAAGGACAACTCGTGGACGTGAGCACCAGTATCGGCATTGTGACGCTCCCGCATGACGGCACCGATATGAACACGTTGATGCGGCGCGCCGATGTGGCCATGTATGCCTCCAAGCGCGCCGGCGAGGACTATGCGCGTTACGACGCCACGCACGACAAGCACACGCCGGAACGTCTGACGCTCATGAGCGAGCTGCGCCATGCCGTCGAGCACGATGAGCTCACGCTGTATTACCAGCCCAAGCTCGATTTGAGTACGGGCGTTGTCAAGTATGTGGAAGCGTTGGTGCGGTGGGAGCACCAGACGCGCGGCTTCGTGTCGCCCGATCAATTCATCCCGTTTGCCGAGCAGACGGGCTACATCAAGTCGATCACGCGATGGGTGATCGATCGCGCATTTGCGCAATGCGCCGATTGGCACGCGCGGGGCATCGATTTGCAAGTGTCGGTCAATGTGTCGGCGCGCGATCTGTTGGGCTCGGATCTGCCGGGGCTGCTTGCGCGCCTGCTTGATCGGCATCGCGTCGACCCGGCCTGGATCTGGATCGAGATCACGGAAAGCGCCGTCATGGACGATCCCCTGCACGCGATGAACACGCTGGATCGTTTGCATGCATTGGGCTTGCGATTGTCGATCGACGACTTCGGCACAGGCTATTCGTCGCTCGCGTATCTGAAGCGTATGCCGGTGGACGAATTGAAGATCGACCGCAGTTTCGTGCTTGGCATGGCCCACGATAAAGACGACGAAACCATCGTTCGATCCACGATCGATCTCGGGCACAATATGGGCTTGAAGGTGGTCGCCGAAGGGGTCGAGAGCGAGGCGGTACTGCAGCAACTCAAGCGGTTGAATTGCGATCTCGCGCAAGGCTACTTCATGTCGCGCCCGCTTCCTCCGGGCAAGCTGGAAGCATGGCTTCACGCCTGGCACGGCCCCCACAACGCTCACGACACGAGGATATCCGCATGAGTCAGGACAGCACCGTCGCGCCCCACGCCGTCGCCAGCGCGCTTGCACCGAGCATGCCGCTCGACCCGGCGCTGCTGCCGGTGGGCGACCCGCTGCCCTGGGATGTCGAAGACGCCGACGGTACGGTGTTGTTGAATCGCGGCACCGTGCTGTACGACACCGACGCGGTGGCGTTTCTGTTTCAGGCGTTTCGTCCATGCTATCGGCCGCCGGCCGACGATCCGCCGGCCAGCTCACCTGATGTGCCGACCAATGCGCCGTTGACGATCGACGACATGCGCTTGTCGATCGGGCTCATGCTCGGCATCAAACCGCAGTCGGCGGTAAGCGGGAAGATGAATCCGAGCCGGCTGATCGGACGATCGCCGCAGCAAGCGCTCTTCGTCACCCCGCCGATGGTCGATGGTCGCTACCTCCCGCTGGAGGTGAATCAAAACGTCGATCTGGTGGCCGTCTCCAACCAGGGGGTGTTCCGGTTCGTGTGCACGGTGCAGGCCGTGTGCAGAAAGCCGTTCGATTATCTGGTGTTGTCCGCGCCGGGACCGATTCAGTTGCTGCGCGAACGCAAGTCGCCGCGGGTGGGCGCGCGTCTGGCCGTGCGCTTCAAGTCGATTGCCGGCGACGATCGTTATGACGGGCTGGGCGCGGCACGCGATGTAAGTGTCCTGGGCATGTCATTGGCGGCATCACGGGCGGTGTGGCCGGTGGGCGAGCGCGTGCAGGTGGCCTTCCGGCTCAAGTCGGCCGCAGTCGATACCGAGATCGAGGTGGCTGCCATGGTGCGCAATGTGGTGCCTGCCTCCGGTACGGAAGCACTTGTGGTGCACGGACTGGAGTTCGTCGATGTCTCGGGGCCGCAGAAACTGAGCCTCACGGCATTCGTCTTCGACAGCCAGCACGTGGCCTTTCGTTAGCTCCCGGCCAATCAGGCCCGTGACTTGCGTCCACGCGCCCGACATGTCTGCCTCCACCGATACCTCTTCGCCCATGAGCCGCTATGGCTTCATTGCGGTGCTCGTCGCGGTCGCCTGCCTTCTGGCGGCGTTGTGGACAGCCACGCCATTGCGCGAGTACATGTCGGTCGAGGCGTTGACTGAAGTCGCCACCGATCTGGAAACGACGCGTTTTGCCTTTGTGATCGTATTGGCGGCTTACGTATTTGGGGTGCTGTGCGCCGTGCCCGTTATGTTGCTCATCGCGGTCACCGGTCTGGTGTTCGGTTCCTGGCCGGGTGTGGGCTATGCCTTCGCCGGCACGATGTTGAGCGCGGCGACCTCATTCGCAATCGGCCGTTGGTTAGGTGAAAATCGGTTGCGCAAGCTCGCCGGTGCGCGCGTCGAATCGATCAGTAAGCGGCTTGGGCGCGAAGGGATCAAGGCCGTGCTTGCGGTGCGACTGGTGCCCGTTGCGCCCTTTGTATTGATCAATATCATCGTGGGGGCGTCGCACGTGCGGTTCCGCGACTTCATGATCGGCACTGCTCTGGGAATGGCCCCCGGCATTCTGCTGAAGATCGTCTTTTTCGATCAACTGGCCGACGCGGCCCGCACCTCCAATGAAAATGCCCTCCTCACGGCAGTCGGGATCGCGGTGGCACTGGTCGTGTTGGGCTTGCTCGTTCGCCGCCTGTATGGCGGCAAGCGGCGCGATACCTGATCGAGCAGCCGCTCGAACCGCTTCGGCAAACGGCGCGACAACTGATCGAACCGTCGGTGACCGCCGCGCGCCGATCAAACCGCCGTGGTCGCCTTTTTGGCTTGGGCGATATTGACCACGCCGGGCACGAGCAAGCCCGGTGCATCGGTCCCTGAAAACAGCGGCGCATCGTCACCCAACAATGTGGTGATCCCGGCTTCGACGCGCAATGCCGATCCCTCTCTCAAGCCGACCACCGGCATGTCCGGATTGCGTGTGCAGAACTCGGCGAGCCGTTCGTCGCGCGTCTCGCCGCGGTGGCCAGCGGGATGCGCATTCGTGTAGTGCGGATTGATCTGATAGGGGATCAATCCGAAGGCATCGAAGCCGCCCGGGTCGGTGATGGGCATATCGTTGGTCGTGCACACGGTGGGGCAGGCGAGATTGGCGCCTGCGCTCCAGCCCAGGTAGCACGCATCGCCTGAGCGCACACGCGCTGCAATCGGTGCGAGCAAGCCACGCGAACGCACCTCGCGCAGCAGATTGAAAGTGTTGCCCCCGCCCACCACGATCAATCGGGCGGCGGCGATCGCAGCCTGTGCATCGGCACTGGTGTGCAGGCCTTCCAGCACAATGCCGGTGGGTGCCAACGCATCGTTGACGTTGCGCGTGTAGTCGTCCCAACTGCGCGTGACGCCTGCGAAGGGCAGGAAGATTGCGGGAAAGCCGGCAGGCAAGCCTCGCGTCAGGGCCTGGATATGCGGCAGCGCATGGACGAGATATCCCGCTTCACTGCTGGAATTGCTCAACAACAACAGATTCATGCTTTTAAGGTCCGTAGAAGAAAATCAGGGTTGATGCAAGAACGGCGCTACTGCATGCGTAGCGCCGTCGATGACCGATTGCCGAAGGTTGTCAGTACGTGGCTGAGCTGCTCGGTACGTCGCTACCGGTCTTGAACTTGGCGGCGACGGCTTCGGCGCCGCGCGCCAGAATCAGCATGTCCATGGCGACTGCCACAAACAATGCACCCTTATCCAGCGCATCGCGCGCGCGCGCTTCGTCGGTCAAAAGAATGCCCGGGGCCTTGCCGCAATCACGGATGCGCCGAATGGCGCTATCGATGGCGGCACGGACCTCGGGATGGCCGGTATCGCCGGGGTACCCCATGCTCGCCGAGAGGTCGGCCGGTCCGATGAAAACGCCGTCCACACCGTCCACATTGGCGATTTCTTCCAGACGATCCAGGGCTTCCTGCGTTTCGATCTGCACCAGCAGGCACAACTCTTCTTCGCATTTTTGTGCGTAATCGGCCACACGTCCGAAGTTGGATGCCCGAGTGGAACCACCCATGCCGCGGATGCCGTGCGGCGCGTAGCGAATGGCCGCGACGGCTGCCCGCGCTTCGTCGGCATCCTGCACGAAGGGCAGCAGGATGGTTTGTGCGCCGATATCGAGGTAGCGCTTGATCAACACGGGATCGTTCCAGGCCGGGCGAACGATTGCGGTCGTTTTGCTTTCGCGTGCGGCAGACACGGCCTGAAGTTGGTGCAACATGCCCGGCACGTCGGTCGGCGTGTGTTCGGTATCCAGCAAGATCCAGTCGTAGCCGCAACCGGCCACGATTTCCGAGACGTACGGATGCGGTAGCGTGGACCAGATGCCGATCTGAGGTTGCTTGGCGGCCAGGGCGCGCTTGAACAGGTTGGGGGCCAACTGCATGAAGGTGTCTCCTCGACGTTATCGAGGAGAAGCATCGCCCATCGCGAGGCCGCGGTCAAACACGAGGGCGTGCGAGGTACGGTGATGGCGCGAGCCTGGGGTCGCTTGAGCCATCACGAACCGCCTGACGGGTCGATCGCCGAGAGCCTGTGGCGCGGCGATGATCCGTGATGGCGGCGCGTCGTCGATCAGGCGGTTTCCTGCCTGATCTGATTTTCCAGGTGCACCTTCAGATCGGGATCGAGTTTCAGCTGGCGCGCCAACTCGTCGAGATAGGCCCGTTCCATATAGCTCTCGTCGTCCACCATCAGCACGCTCGCCAAATACATTTCGGCGGCCATCTCGGGCGTTGAAGCGGCCTGCGCCACCACCGCCGGATCGAGGGGTTTGGCGAGTTCGGCTTCGAGCCACTGGCGATCGGACGCATCGTTGGCGAGCTTGCCGAGTTCGCCGTCGAGCAATTGGCGTTCTTCGGGGCCGATGTGACCGTCGGCCTTGGCCGCCGCGATCATTGCGGTCAGCACGGCTGCGCTGTGGCGCTCGGCTTCCGGCGCCGGCAAGCGATCCATGGTTTGCGGCTCGCCCTGCGGGGCATCGGCCTTTTGCTGCTGCCAATTGCCGTAGGCGCGGTACGCCAGCACGCCCAGCGCCGCCATCCCGCCGTAGAGGGCGACCTTGCCGCCCACCTTGCGCACTTTCTTGTTGCCGAGCAGCAGACCGATGGCGCCGCCACTCAAAGCGCCGCCACCGAAACCGGACAGCATCGACGACAGCCCGCCGCCGTTGCCGGCACCGCCGCCTTTATTGCCACCCACACTGTTAAGCAGCGAATTCAGGCCATCCGCCAATCCGCCGCCGCCCAGCCCACCTGCCTGCTGGCCCGGCGCACCCTGGCCAGGCGCGGACTGTCCCGAGCCGCCTCGCATGAGGCTTTGACCTTGTTGCAGTAGTTGATCGAGCAAATTGCGTGCACTCAAGGCACTCTCCAGAATTCAAAAAGGACACGATACGACCGAAAGCGCGTTGAAAGGTTCAGCGGCGTGTAAGCAATGGAAAACAGGGCTTCGCATTGTGGGGAGCACGCCCGACGGCGCTTACGGCGGGATCCGCACGCTTTCGCTCGCGCGACCAGAGCAATTGAAGGCTGCCCCCCATGCGCCGTAATGAAAAAAGGCTCCCAAAGGAGCCTCTCTATTGCTGTACAAGTCAAACGAAGGCGGTGACTTAGCCTTCCATGCCCGGCACGACGGTGGAGAAAC